>TARA_R100000935_G_scaffold26814_1_pt1 | contig 146241 bp, 142 predicted proteins | sample TARA_R100000935 | Tara Oceans TARA_R100000935 (sample SAMEA2621502) | marine metagenome | biome: marine biome (ENVO:00000447); feature: surface water layer (ENVO:00002042); material: "saline water (ENVO:00002010), including plankton (ENVO:xxxxxxxx)" | depth 5 m
AATAGCCAAAGCGATATAGGTTAGCCATTTTGCAGCCCTATCTGATAGGTTTTGCATCTTCGATTTGGTTTTTTGCGCTTCCTCGACCATCTTAATGACCTTGTTTAGATAGCTGTCTTTTCCAGTATGTTCAACTTTTACTTTTAAGGTGCTATTGCCATTTACAGAACCACCAATAACCTTATCGTTTTCATCTTTTTTTACAGGTTTGGATTCGCCTGTAAGCATAGATTCATTTAGGTAACTTGAACCGTCTACTATAATCCCATCAGCGGGAACTTTTTCACCTGGTTTTACCAAAATCACATCATCTTTTAGTAAATCTTCCAAAGGAATGTCTTCTATGGTGTCACCTTTTACCCTGTGCGCTTCCGCAGGCATCATACTTACCAGTAACTGCAAGGCTTTTGATGCACCTAACACACTTTTCATTTCTATCCAATGACCAAGCAACATTATGGCTATAAGTGTTGATAGTTCCCAGAAAAAGTCTTCACCTCTTAAGCCAAATACAGTAGCTGTACTATAAAAATAAGCTACGGAAATTGCCATAGAAATCAAGGTCATCATTCCTGGTGCACCTTTTTTGACTTCAGACCAAAACCCTTTTAAAAATGGCCAACCACCATAAAAATATACAACAGTGGAAAGTGCAAAAAGGATGTATGGATTTCCTGGAAGTAAAAATTCATAACCAAAAAATTCCTGAATCATTGGTGAGAAGAACAATATAGGGATGGTAAGCACGAGTGTTACCCAAAACCGTTTTCTAAAGTCTGCAATCATCATTTTATGATGGTCGTGACCCATTTGACCGTGACCCGGATTGTGACCCGAATGGTCCCCACCTTTGTGGTTCATTTTAGAATGGTCCATTTCATCGTGATTGTGATGTTCGTGATTTTCCATTATTGGTTTTGTTTAAGTGTTATCGTAATTTTTTTCTCATTGCTTCAGAAATATTTTCGGCATAGACACCATAGGCATCTACCAAAAGTCCCTTTATACCATCTTTGGATGAAATGGCATAAAGAACACTGTTATCGTCCGTACTGCTCATACCTTCAAAACGATGGGTTTCATCCACATCAAAATCTTCGGGCTGAATTTCTATTTTCAGTGAGGCACATTGCAAACATTCTGGTTTCAAGTTGAAATCATAGGTATATCCTCTTTGTTGAAGGTCATTGATTGCTTCTGAAAGGGTGTCGTAGTTGTTCATTTTCTTTTATTTATAAGTCATTGTGAAATAACTGTTGTCTTCTTCGGTAAATTTCTGAAAGGTCAATAGGCCGTTCTCATTTAATTTTTCTATTACATTATAATTTAATTGCTTGATACGAATACCCAACGCATAGGCCTTAATATTGATTTTTGATTTAATATTGTTTTTGTTACTGTCTAATTTTCGGTTGTAAATCTTTATGGTACTTTTTGAACCGAAGAAATTCAACAATCCTGAATCAAAGCTCATTTCCAATTCTATATTTGCCAAGTTTTCCAAATCATATAGCTCTTTAAAATTTGCAGATGTGGTATTGATTTCGGTTTCCTTTGATTTTGGTTTTGAAAACGGAAATGCCATTACCATTATACTGGCTTCATCTGGTTTACAGCGATATGTGGTTGTGTATTTGTCAGTAGATTTTTTGTCTTTATCAAACAACTCCGTAACAACCTTAACTTCATAATATTCATTTTTCTTTATTGTTTCACTAGCCTCAAAAGTTTGTTGGTTTAAAAAATCGCCATCTTCATCAAAATTTTCTCGAACTACAACCCTGCCCGAAATCTGCCCAATAAGCATTTCAGTTTGTCCAGTCATTGTAATGCTGAATAAAGTAAGTAATACTATGAAGACTCGTTTTTTCATAAATGGTGCATTAATTTCTTTACTTCTTTTGCCAGTATATCGCTTAAATCTATAGCATTTGAAGGATGTGGGATGGTATTGCAAGTCACTATTTTTTCTACTCCGGAATCCAACAAATCCTGATAGGCGTTACCTGAAAAAACGGCGTGAATACCAACACATATTGGTGGTTTCATTCCTGCTTTTTTCAAATGTTGTACGGTTTCAATCATTGTTCGAGCTGTAGAAATAATATCATCTACCAAAATTGGTGTGGCGTTTTTATATTTTTCCACATCAGGAACCGAGACTTCTACATCGCGGTCACCGTGACGCACTTTTTGCAATACTGTAAATGGTGCTCCTGCATTTTTTGCTACTTCAGAAACCCATTGTTCGCTTTCGGAATCCGGACCTATTAATACTGGGTTTTTTATATTTTCTTTTATCCATTTTGAAATGTCATCTGCAGCGTGAATGACTTTGTTTGGAATTTGATAGACTTCACCCAATGAGTGTATCCTGTGTAGGTGAGGGTCAACAGTTGTAATGCTATCAGCAAAACCGGAAATTAACTTCCCGAAATAGGTAGAGGTAACGCCCTCACCCTCATTAAATATTTTGTCTTGTCGCATATATGCCAAATACGGTGCTACCAAACAGGTACACATAGCACCTAATGATTTTGCTGTATGGCTTAAAAAATATAGCGGTAATAATTTCTCATCAGGGTCGTGTAGGGTGCAGACCAAGACCACACATTTATCTTTTACGTCAGATAATATGCGCGTGTAGGATTCACCGTCAGGAAATTTTCGCAACGTTGCTTTTCCTATTTCTGCATCCATTTTTGTTGCCATTAACTCTGTTAATTCCTCGTTTCCGGGAAGGCTGAATAATATCGTTTTCATAGTATGTTTTTAATTTATGGTTATAATATCCTTGTGATTATTTTTATACTCCATTGCATAATTGAGTTCGCCTTGGGATTCCGCATATATGGTATATAGTAATTGGTTCTCTTCAACTTGCTCTCCTATATGGACATTCAAAAGAATCCCAGCCGATTTAGACTGCGGTGCGCCTGAAAGTTTGGCAAGCTTTGCTATCTTTCGATTATCTATCCGCTTTAGACTGCCTGATTTTTCTGCTCTGATTTCAATTTTATAAGGTGCTAAAACAGGCTTTGAAAAACGGCCTTGCGCTTTACATATAGCAAAGAATTTTTCATACGCTTTTCCAGATTTTAGTATTTGATGTGCGGTTTCCAATCCCTTCCCTTTTACTACTTTCCCAGAAAGTTCTATTAGTTCAGCAGCTAAAAGCAATGCTCTTTCTGTTAAGTCTTTAGGTGCATCTGTCTCATTTTTCAAAACCTTTAGTATATCGATGGCTTCTAAAGTTGGGCCAATTCCTCTCCCTACAGGTTGCGTACCATCTGTAATGACCACTTTTACATTAAGCCCAACAGCGTTACCGACTGTTTCCATATGGTTTTTTAGTTTTTGTGCCATTTTTTTACTTCTAACTTTTGCAGTTTCTCCCACGGGAATATCTATAACAACGTGGGTTGAACCTGCCGCAGATTTTTTTGAAAGTACCGAGGCTATGAGCTGCCCTTCACTATCTATATCCAAGGCCTTCTCAATCTTAATCAGTACATCATCGGCAGGGCTTAATTGCGCTGTACCACCCCAAACAAAACAACCTCCTTCTTTTTCTACCACAGCCATTATTTCTTCGGAAGAGAGCGTAACATTGGTCAGAACTTCCATAGTATCTGCTGTACCTGCGGGCGAAGTAATGGCTCGCGAGGACGTTTTTGGCATTGTAAGTCCATAAGCAGCTACAATGGCCACTACCAAGGGTGTGGTTCTATTACCGGGTAATCCGCCAATGCAATGTTTATCGACAACGATGTCTTTATTCCAATTCAATTGCTTTCCCGAGGCAATCATAGCTTTTGTGAGGTCGGATATTTCATCAATATCCATTCGGTCTCCTGCACAGGCAGTAATGAATGCTGAAAGGTGTATGTTGGAATAGTCGCCTTCAACTATATCGGTTATGATTTGGTTGTAGGCGTTGTAATCTAGTTTTTGGTTATAGATTTTAGCCCTGACGTGGCTTAACGACTCTATAGGTTCTAAATGGGAAACGTACAAGGTGTCATTGTCGGAAACATTCAACTTTTTTGCGGCAGCATCCGATAGCCCGATTTCGTTGGGAAGCAGGACATCAGAATTTAAAACATTTAGACTTGCAACGATTGAGGTGCTTGCATTGGATATCCTTATTCGTGTTAATGCTTCAAAACCTTCTGAAATACACACGTGGCAGTCTTCACGCATATACACCACATTTTCGTTTTGGGTGTAGATTCCAAGATGTTTGTATTTTAATATATTTGAATGTTGTTCCATAGTTTATTTTATTTCTTCAATGCTATATAATTGCGGGATTTCAGCATTCCACCCATAGGTCTCCTTGATACCTTTTTGTAGTGCTTCTGCACTTTCTTTTTCACCGTGTACAATGAAAATCCGCTCTGGTTTATTTTTTATTTTGCTCATCCAATCCATAAGCTCTGTGTGGTCTGCGTGTGCCGAGAGCCCTTCAATTTCGGCTACTTCCATATGAAACGGCACCCATTTTCCATACACCTTGAGTTCTTTTTCGCCTTCCAATAGCTTTCTTCCACGAGTTCCTTCAGCTTGATACCCCACAAAAAGCAAAGTGTTATTCGGATTTTGTGCTTGTGTTTCGAGATAGTTGAGCATTCTTCCACCAGTAAGCATTCCACTTCCTGCAATCACGATTTTTGGTTTGTTGTCTGTTCTTAACTCCATTGTTTCACGATAACTGCTTACAACCGTGAAATGTGAGCACATTTCATCACATTCATTGTCCTCTAATCTGTGCCAATCCCTTGTACGGTGGAAGAGTTCGAGTACATTCGCTCCCATTGGACTGTCCATTATCATTTGTACTTTCGGTATTTTGTTCTCTTTTAATAATCTCCAAAAAATGAGCATCATCAATTGGGCACGTTCTACCGAAAAGCTTGGAATAAACAGGCTGCCACCTCTATTGATGGTATCGTTGACCAATTTTTCAATCTGTGGCAGTGCTTCTACTTCATCTGGATGAAATCTTCCGCCATAAGTGGATTCAATGAAAAGCACATCCGCTTTTTTAGGTTTTAGTGGTGGGTAGAGCAATAAATCATTGGTTCTTCCAATATCTCCCGAAAAGACAAAACGTTTTCCGTGTATATCCAACTCGATGTAAGTGGCACCGAGAATATGACCATTGTATTGAAATCTGGCCTTTATATTTTTCATCAATAGCATCCATTGAGCAGGTGGTACTCCCTTGAAATGTGGAAGGGTTTTTTCAACATCGTTTAAATCGTAAAGCGGTTCTGCCGGGCTATGTTTGGAATAGCCTTCGTTGTTGGCGCGTTCGGCTTCCTGCTCTTGGATTTTTGCACTATCGTTCAAAATGATTTTTGCAATGTCCAAGGTGGGATTTGTGCCGTAAATCGGGCCTTTAAACCCTTGTTTTACCAATCGAGGTAAATACCCTGTGTGGTCCATATGGCCGTGGGTAAGCAAAACCATATCAATTTCTGAAACTTCAACGGGTGGATATTCCCAGTTTTTAAGGCGCAATTCCTTCAGCCCTTGAAAAAGTCCGCAGTCTATCAATATCTTTCTCTCTCCCGTATCCACTAAATATTTTGAACCGGTTACAGTACCGGCCGCTCCCAAAAAGTGGATGTTGATTTTATTGTTTTTCATCGTATTCTTATGTATTAGTGCCCACCACAACAGGAAGGTGTGCTTCCTTTATCTTCGGTCGATTTGTATAACGCTATCACTTCATTATATAGATTTCGTGAATCCTCTTTGATATAGAGTGCTACCTTTTTTATGGATTTAGGTTCAAAGTCTACCATATCCAATAGTATTTCCAAGGCCTCTTCAAGCAGTATTGGGTCGTCTTCCAATGCTTCGTAAAAAGGCTCAAAATCTATGTTGTTCTGTTTTTTTAATTCTTCAGTTTTCATATGACTATTTTTAAAAGTTTATTTTTTTAATGGTTTTTACACAACGCTTCTAAATCTTCCAAAATCTTTTTTTGCCTTGATTTATCTATTCCGATTTCATTTAATAAAGAAGGTGTTTCGCTAAGCTCTTTGCAGAGTACAATTCCTTTATCCAATAATTTTGTCTTTTCGGATTTGGTTATTGTCGTTAATGCTGTTAAGGGATGAAATCCGGACTTGTCTATTCTGTCTTTTAAACCATTTCCCATAGGATAATCCCAGCTTGTCAATAACAATCCAACACATTTGCTGTACTGTATTGCATCCGTAGTAAATCGTGTATTGGTATATACACCGCCTTTATGTAGTTTAGCTTCGTGACCTTTTTGATGTTCCCATTGTTTTTCAACATCCAAAAATCGTGAATGGATGTACAAGGGAATCTTGACATTACAAAACCTACCTTGGTCACTATGGTATTTGCACTCAATCATATAATGGTAATTATCCTTTTGGGCTATTACATCTACTTCGTGCTGTACGCAGTTCCCTTGTACAATCACACCAACCTTGGTTTCAAATCCTTCGTGTGCCAATAGTTTTCCCACTAACTTTTCAAATGGGAAGCCAGAAGGACCCAATTCCATCAATGCTTTTTTGAGCTTGTACTTTGAAGCACTTACACGTGATTTGCCTTTAAGCATTTTAAATGCCATTTTATAGATTTGTTTGGTTGTAATTCCATCGTATAATTGACTTTCAACTTGCTCTACAATTTGCTGAATCAATGCTTCACTCGCTTGTGCACGTCTTAAGGAATTGATGAGTTTATCCACATCAAAAGCTACGACGTCGCCAGAATACTTCACTATGTTGATTGATTGTTTCATTTTTTGATATGTATGGTCATCACAGGAAGTTCTGAATGATTAGTTACACCTTCGGCAATGCTTTTTGAAAATAAGCTCAAAAATCCTGTCTTACCGTGTGTACTCATTGCAATCAAATCTGCGGGCTGATGTTTTAAAAATGTATTGATACCTTCTTCTACTGACGATTCATTGTGAACGTTCATAGAAAAGTTTTTTAAGGCGGGAAACTTTTCAAGGAATTGCTTGACAGGGTTTAATCCAGCGTTAATATTATTAAAGTCTGTTTCTGTGTTGATACGTAACAAATGAATTTTAGCATCACATTTTTCAGCTATGGAAAGCACAGCTTGAAATGGATGACTAACATCTTCTTCAAAAGAAGAGACGAATAGAATATCCTTAAATGGAAACGTTACTTCCTGCTCTTTGACCACGATAATTGGTGCATTGGCTTTTCGTACAATCTTCTCAACATTACTACCTGTTATCTCCCTCACACGACCTTTAGTGCCACTACTTCCTGTAATGATAAAATCGTGATGAAAATGACCAGAATGCTCCAAAATATCTTTTTGTCCTGAATCGAACTGAAGAAAGGTGCGGCATTTAAGACCTTCGTGTTCTGCAATTTTTTCGAGTTCACGTAAATTAGCCTTTGCAGCGCCTATCTGCTTTAAGGTTTCTGGATAACGCTTTTCTTTAAGCTTATCTAATTTTACCCAATCCACAGGCGTGGTCATTTGATGTAGAAAGTGTATTTCTGCATTGTATGTTTTTGCCATTTTAATCCCGAGATGTGCAGCTTTAGTGCAGTTTTCAGAGAAATCGGTGGGTACGAGTATGTTTTTCATAAATTTTTAATTTTTAGGTTATCCATTATTGTGCAGTATAACCACCATCAATGACCAACTCAGAACCGGTCATAAATTTTGATTCGTCCGAAGCTAAGTAAACGACACCGTAACCTATGTCATCAGGCTCTCCCAAGTGTCCAACTGGATGTAGACTTTCTAACTGCTTTTTGCCCTCTTCCACATCGCCTTGGGCTTTTAGGAAATTTTCTACCATTGGGGTCCATATATATGCTGGATGAATGGAATTAACCCGTATTTTGTAACCCTGCTTCGCACAATGTAGTGCTGCCGATTTGGTAAATATGGTTACACCTCCCTTACTTGCATTATAGGCGGGTAGATTAGGGTCTCCAATAAGTCCTTCAATTGAAGAAAAGTTAATAATGGAACCACCTTCTCCAGTTTCCTTCATTCCCTTTATGCCATATTGGGTGCCTAAAAAAGTACCGTGAAGGTTTACGTCTATAAGATTTTTCCAGTCATCTAAAGTTACATCTTCAACCGTTCCGCCTATTCCTATTCCGGCAGAATTAGCTACTATATGAAGCTTTCCATATGTTTTGATCGTAGTCTCAATAACCATTTTCCATTCTTCTTCTTTAGAGACATCTTGTTTAATGAAAATTGCCTCACCGCCATCATTGTTAATGTCTTGAACTACTTTAGTTCCGTTTTCATCATCTACATCAGTTATCACAATTTTAGCACCTTCACGAGCCAATAAGATTGCACTTGATTTTCCTAGGCCAGAAGCACCTCCCGTGACAATGGCTACTTTATTTTTTACTCTATCCATAATTTTAAGATTTAAGTGTTATCACTAATTTTTGTTTCTTAATCAAGAAACTTCGTTTCCTGAGACTTTGCCATTTTCAAAACAGTCTATATTATAAATTGTGGTTTCAGCAATATTGGTCAAAGCTGTTTCGGTTAAAAATGCTTGATGGCTGGTTATAAAAACATTGTTGAAGGTCATTAATCGGGCAATCACATCGTCTTGTAAAATGTCATCGGAATGGTCTTCAAAGAACAATCCTTCTTCTTCCTCATACACATCCATCCCGAAATAGCCAATTTTTTTGGTTTTCAATCCTTCGATAACCGCCTTGGCATCTACCAATCCGCCACGACTGGTATTGATAAGCATTACTCCAGGTTTCATAAGTGCTATGTGTTCTTTATCAATTAAATGTTTGGTTGTAGCCGTTAATGGTACGTGCAGGCTTATAATATCTGATTGCTTGCAGATGGTTTCACAATTGGTATAGATTACATTATACGAATTGATTAGATTTTGATCTTCAATGACATCTTGGGCAAGTATTTTGCAACCAAAGCCGTGTAGAATCTTTACCAGCACGGACCCAATTTTCCCTGTCCCAATAACACCTACGGTTTTTCCATTGAGGTCGAAACCAGTCAGGCCGTTCAATGAAAAGTTTTGTTCGCGAACCCTATTGTGCGCTTTAATTAATTTTCGGTTTAATGCAAGTATCAGCGCCATTGTATGTTCGGCAATGGCATAGGGCGAATAGGCAGGAACACGAGCCACTTTTATACCCAGTTCTGATGCTTTTTTTAAATCGACGTGATTGAAACCTGCCGAGCGTAAAGCGATGAATTTTATGCCCTGCTTGTGTAAAATCTTCAACACTTCCGAAGAGGCATCATCACTGGAAAAAAGTGCTATGGCCTTTGAACCTTCTGCCAATAAGGCGGTTTCCTTTGTTAGTCGAAATTCTAAAAAATTCAGTTGATGCTTTCCTTTATTGGCGTTTACAATGGAAGGTTTATCGAATTTATGTGTGCTATATATGGTTGTTTCCATTTCTATTGATTTTACTTTCCAAATAGTTCTAAAAGTTCATATAATTCAGTATTTACCTGATGTTGTTTGACTACCTCTTTAAAAGGGGTTAGGTGCAATTTATTATTCAAAATTCCAATCATCGCGTTCTTTTTACCTTCTGAAAGAACGTTTATACTTGCCACTCCAAGTCTAATTCCCAACATTCTATCTAAAGCAGAAGGATTTCCGCCTCGCTGTACGTGGCCAAGTTTGGTGATTCGTAAATCGACATTGGGATTAACCTCCTTTATTTTTGAGGAAACCAGTTCAGCGCCTATTTCATCACCTTCAGAAACCACGACAAGGAAGGCATCTTCGCTATCGTAGTTTTTAACCTTGTCCAATAGGTATATAAAGTCTTTCCCGCTTTCTGGAATTAGGATGGCATCTGCACCGACCATCAAACCCGAATGAATAGCGATATAGCCTGAATCCCTTCCCATTACTTCTACAATGAACACACGGTTGTGGGATTCAGCGGTATCTCGTATTTTATCAATATTTTCAATAGCCGTGTTCACTGCGGAATCAAAACCGAGGGTGTAATCTGTACCGGAAATATCGTTATCGATTGTTCCGGGAATACCAATAAAAGGGATGTCACATATTTCTGAAAAGGCCAATAATCCTTTAAATGTGCCATCACCACCGATTGCAATTAGGGCATCAATTTTATTTTCTTTTAAGGTTTGTAAGGCTTTTTGACGACCTTCCAATTCAATAAAGCGTTTGCTTCGTGCGGTTTTTAGGATGGTGCCTCCTTTGTGTACTAACTTTTGTAACTCGTGAGATTTTAATGGAACTAAATCACCATCTATTAGTCCTTCATATCCTTTTCGAAATCCACTTACTTTTATACCATTTACTTCCGCTGTTTTTGAAATGGCGTACAATGCTGCGTTCATTCCAGGGCTATCGCCTCCAGAGGTAAATACGCCTATATGTTTAATTTTAATAGTGTTCATTAGATATGGTTTTTTGTAACTTTTTTTCTGAAATAGTAAAACCTTGGATTGTGTTCCAAACAAATTCTGCTTCTTTCAGAAAGAATTGATGGTCTCCTTCCGATGAAGTAATCAGGTGTGCATTTTTAAATTCCCTTGATAATTTTAAGGCATTTTCTAAAGGTGCCGTGGTGTCTTTTTCTCCGTGGATAAAAAGCACGTCTTTATCTTTAATTTTCCTTGCCATCGCATATAAATCTGTTTTCAAGATGACTTTAGTGAGCGAATAATAATAACTCATCCAATGATGTTTTTTTGCATCTTCATAAACTTCATCCGTTAGGTTATCGGGTTTGAATGCACGTGACATAAATATGGGATGAATCATACAGATGTATTTTGAGAATTTGCTTGTTGAAATCCTATCTACAAAGGAATGTGTGGACATTACTTTCTTAAATTCATCTGCATCCTTATAAACAGGTATACCGATAAAAATTCCTGCCTTGAACCAATGAGCATATTTCTCTAAAAGGGCTAATGAAATTATAGCTCCCATTGAATGTCCCGCGATATTTGTTTTTCCATCGTTGAACCCTTCTTTTTTTAAAATCAATTCTAACGCTTGCAGTTGCACCGATAAGGAATAATCACTTTTTGGTTTTGGCGAATCACCAAAGCCGAGAAGGTCTATCAAAAGCAATGAATGTGTTTTTGTTATGCTTTCTAATTCACGTTTCCAATAATTCAACGAGCCTGTTAAACCGTGCAGCAAAACGAGTTTGTTTTTTCCAGAACCTATTATTTCATAATTCAAGAGCGTTTCGTTGGCATCATAAGCTGGTTGCGTACCAATCTTGTAATGCTGATAGCCTGCAATAGCTACTACAGGTAAAATGAACACTATGAATATGAGTAATAAGGTCATTGTTTTAAAGTTGGTGTATTAATCGTTTTCTCAGTAACCAAAATTGGTATTTTACCATAGAGCCTATTGAATACCATACAGGCAGTCAAATCACCAGTTACGTTTACAGCAGTCCTGAACATTCCCAAAAGTCTTTCTACCCCAATTATAATGATGATGCCTTCGGCCGGTATGCCAACACTTCCCAAAACAGAAGCGAGTATAACAACGCCACCTCCTGGTATGGCAGGCGTGCCAATGGAAGCAGCGACAATAGTTACAATGACCACTACAATATTGAGCAAGCTCATTTCCAGACCGTAAGCTTGAGCTATAAAAAGTGTTGTAATAGTCTGATAAAGTGCCGTTCCGTCCATATTGACGGTTGCACCAATAGGAATTATAAAATTGCTAATAGTTTTGTCCACTTTCAATTCCTCTTCGGCGGTTTTTAATGATAAGGGCATTACTGCCGCAGAACTTGTGGTGGAAAAAGCCAATAATTGAACATCCCTTATTTTTTTAAGAAAGTGCAATGGGTTTGTCTTTCCGAGAAGTACGATGAGTCCCAAGTAGAAAATTACCAATAACAGAAGGCCCAGAAGCACCACTCCAACATAGTATGTTAGACCAGATAAGGAACTTAATCCAACACTAGAGGTAAGCTGCGCCATAAGACCAAAAACGGCGATGGGCACTAGAAGCATTGACCATTTTACCACCGTCATACAGACTTCCTGAATGGCACTTAAAAGAAGCTTTACTGGGCGCAATAAAGAATCCTCAAGCGATAGCACAGCTACACCAATAATGATTGTGAAAATCACGATACTTAACATTTCACCACTAACCATAGATGCCAAAGGGTTTTCTGGAAGCAAGTTTGATATGGCATCTGGGATGGTTTCAAGACCAAAGGAAAGCTCTGGACTCTCCGTTGGGACAGCTGTAATTTCGTTATGTTCATCTAGAGCCTGCTGATGTAAAAAACGCCCAGGTCTAAAAAGTTGAGAAAGTATAACACCCAAACTTACCGAAACTATGGTCGTACCTAGAAAATATAAGAGAACGCCACCACCTAATTTTTTTAGACTGTCCTTATCATTACTTGCGATTCCGGTAATAATGGAAGCCACAATCAAAGGAATCATAATCATCTGCACCAACTTTAGAAATAAAACACCAGGCAATGCCAGCCAATTTCCTGCGATATCTGCTGTTTCTTTAGTAATCCACCCATTTTGAGGACTTAAAAGCAAACCGAACCCAACCCCTAGAAACAAGGCGATGATAACCTTTAGCCATAGACGACTTTCTACCAATTTTGAGAGGTAGTGATTAAATGATTTAAGTGATTTTATCTCTGTGTCGAACATTCTTTTTATTGTTATGCTATGCTAATTTTAGAATTCAAATAAATTTTCTGAACGGATTGTAGAACCTTCACTCCTTCGCCGAAGGGCTTTTGAAATGCCTTTCTTCCCAGAATCAACCCAGAACCACCAGCTCTTTTATTGATTACAGCTGTAGTTATTGCTTCCACTAAATCTGATTCCCCTTTAGAACCACCACCGGAATTAATCAACCCTATTTTTCCCATATAGCAATTTGCTACTTGTAATCTGCATAAATCAATAGGGTGTTCTGTAGCGAGCGTTTCATACATTTCATCATCATATTTACCGAAATTGATATTCTTAAAACCAAAATTGTTGGTTGGAAGTTTTTGCTTAATAATATCTGCCTGAATGGTAACACCCAAATGATTTGCCTGCCCGGTTACATCGGCAGCGACGTGATAATCGTCTTTTTCGGTTTTAAAAGATTCGTTTCGAGTATAGCACCACAAGATGGTTGCCATCCCCAAATTACGTGCTTCTTCAAAAGCCTCTGCTATTTCTTTAAGCTGTCTGTTACTTTCCGCTGAACCAAAATAGATGGTAGCGCCAACGGCAACAGCTCCCATATCCCAAGCCGCTTTAACCTTGCCAAAGAGAGTTTGGTCATATTTATTGGGATAGGTAAGCAGTTCATTGTGGTTAATCTTAACGATAAAGGGAATTTTATGGGCATATTTACGAGCATTCAATCCCAAAACACCAAAGGTGGAAGCTACTCCATTGCAACCTGCTTCCAACGCCAATTTTATGATATTCTCTGGGTCAAAATAGTCTGGGTTTTTATAGAATGAAAAAGCGGCACTATGCTCAATGCCTTGGTCAACAGGCAGGATGCTTAAATATCCAGTTCCTGACAGATTTCCGTGACCGTATAACTGTGAAAGACTTCGCAGAACCTGCGGATTTCTGTTACTTTGAGCAAAAACCTTATCTAGGCTTGTTCTACTTGGGGTTTGCAGTTCATCCTTGGTTATTTTTTCACAGACGTGTTCTAAGTAGAAGTCTGCTTTTTCCCCCAATAGTTCGGTAATATTTATGTCTGTTTTCATTTTATTAATGATTAATAAATTCCTAAACTTTCATTTGTTTTGGCGATGGATTTTGCTCCGTCTGTTTCAATTCCAGTTAATGCTCTAATGGCATCAATTGTTTCAGGGATAACAATAGCTTGGTTATCGACCACGTAGGCATAAAAGAGTTCATCACCTTGTACCTTTAACATATCTTCCCAAAGAGCAACCTCATACATATCGCCCCAAGGTCTTCCCATATCCAAAAACATTTCCTTAATAGTGTTGTTGGACACCAACCCTTGGTCATATCGAATCAATTTAATACGGCTTGACGTTTTAAATGCATTTAGCACTTCTTTTTTAGAGGCTTGTTTTTTTAACTTCACGTTCCAGTAGTGCATATGGCTTAAGGTTTGTGGTACCTTTACTGCGGCAGTGATGACATCCAAATCTGGGTCAACGCTTTTGGCATCCGGACCTTGGTGACTTGGGATGTCTTTTTCCGGCACCATAGTATTCATAATACCACCTAAATGGCTTTCCCAAGGGTCAGTAGCTCTTCTTAAAAGTGTCCCCCTGGCGTAATCCAATAAGTCAGCTCTTTTTAATGCGGTTAACGTTCTTAGTATAGAGGTTGTATTGCAAGAGACTACTCTGGTCGCATCCTTATTTAACGCCGATTCATAATTATTTTCCGCACTAAAGGAATGCCCTGTGGTTTCGTGTTTTTCGCCACCGTGTAAAATAAATTTGATGTTTTGTTCTTTATAAATTGCGACATTTTGAGCCGCAATCTTTTTAGGGGTACAATCCACGACGAGGTCTGATTTCTTTAGAAGATCCTGCATATTTCCTTTTACTGAAATACCTTCAGATTTCATTTTGTCTTCTGTTTCTTGAGTTGCTGCGTAGATATCGTACTCTTTTCTTACGGCGTTTTGAATGCGCCAATCGCTTATGATATCACAGACTCCGGAAAGCTCCATATCGTCTTGTAGATTAATGGCCTCGGCCACCCTTTTTCCAATGACTCCGTATCCTATAACTGCTATATTTTTCATATAAATTGTTTTTATTAATTATGTTTAATTGTTTTTTTTAGTTTCCATTCCCATTGGCATATTACCTTCACCGTCTGTATGCGCAATCATAAAAAACCGTTCCGCAGCAAGAATCAGGATAATTCCAATTGCTGCTACGATGAGCACCATTGGATCATTCAGATATTTTATATATAGAAAGGCTGCCAGTACTACAGTGTCCATTACAATAGCTATTAACGGAATGATGGGTTTAAATTTTACCTCGTTTTTTAGGTGGCGAAAAAGTCCCCAATGGATAGCTATATCCATAATAAGGTAGAAAATAGCTCCTATAGAAGCGATTCTTGTTAAGTCGAAAAGGGCAGTGAGTAAAATGGCAAGGGCAACCGTGAATATGAGCGCTGGGTTTTTAAAATTACCCATCTTTTTTAAAGAGGGTACCTGTTTCATATTGCTTAACATCCCCAATAAGCGCGATGCCGAAAATACACTGGCGATAACCCCTGAAAAGGTTGCTACAATAGCGATTGTTATAGTAAACCATAAACCCCATTCTCCAAAAACAGGTTCGGCTGCTGCTGCCAAAGCATAATCTTTTGCCTTTATTATTTCAGGGATGCTCAAACCACCTGCAACAGCAAGTGCCAAGGCCACATAGATAAGTGTGCAGATAAGAATAGAAATCACAATGGATCTTCCAAGGTTTTTGTGTGGATTTTTGATATCTCCACCTTGGTTCGTGATTGTCGTGAATCCTTTATAGGCAAGGATTGATAATGCCAATGCCGCTACAAAGCCAAATCCTTTTGGTAAGATTTCGGTATTTTTTGGGATATAGTCTCCTGTAATATCTGCAAATCCGGAAGCTACCAGACCTGCAATCGCAAGTAGTGCAATACCACCTACTTTAATAATTGCTGTAAAAGTGGCCGTTGCTCCAATTACTTTATTTCCTAGAATATTTATTATATAAGCTGTTACCAAAAGTAGAATACCAAGAATAGATGCATAACCAGCATAACTTTCAGGAAATAATCGAAGGGTATAAGCGCCAAAGGTTCCTGCCACTAAACTTTGTGCGACGACCATTGAAACATACATAAGTAAGGAATAGACACCTGTTGTCGTTCCAGGGCCATAGGATTTGTTGAAAAACTTAACCACCCCTCCAGATGACGGAAAGGCATTTGAGAACTTTACGTAAGAATAAGAGCTGAAACCCACCACAACAGCACCAGCAATAAAGGCAATTGGGAACAGATCGCCTACCAACTCCGCTATTTGCCCCATAAGGACAAATATCCCAGCACCTATCATTACACCAGTACCTAGGGATATGGATCCTATTAGGGAAAGCTTATTGTTTTTATCTGTTGTGTCTTTCATTCGTAAATTATTTCTTTGTGTTATTAACTGAAGGTTTTGGTTTAAAATTTCTAATAATCAGGCGGTTGCTCTTTTCATATGTGAAATAGCTTACCGCCCAATTAAAACCAACCATCAATCTATTTCTAAATCCGCTTATGGATAATAAGTGTACAATTGACCATAGCAACCAAGCGAAATAACCTGCGAATTTGAATTTGCCCAAATCTGCTACTGCCTTGCGTTTTCCTACGGTGGCCAAAGAGCCTTTGTCTTTATATTCAAAAGGTTTTGGTGCCTCGTTCTTAATCATTTTTAATAGTGAGTTGCCCAACCATTTGCCTTGCTGAATCGCTGTTTGCGCAACCTGTGGATGTCCTTTTGGCGTTTCTTCTGTTATTATAGCCGCTATATCACCTATGGCAAAAATGTTTTTGTAACCTTCTACCATTAAATATGAGTCTGTTTTTAAGCGGTTGCCCTTTACCACGTGTTTATTATCAATACCTTTTGGGAACTGTCCTTTAACACCTGCCGTCCAGATTAAGTTTTTGGCTAAAATGGTCCTACCTCTTTTTGTAGTGACCTGTAAACCATCGTAATTACTTACTGACTCATTCAAAAGTATCTTTACATTTAAATCTTCTAAATATTTTAGGGTTTTTGAAGATGCCTTGTCTGACATTGTGTTCAGCAACTCATCAAGGGCTTCTATCAAATAAATATTCATTATGGAAGAAGGATATTCCGGGTAATCTTTCGGTAGGATGTATTTACAAAATTCTGCCAAGGCCCCTGCCATTTCTACGCCAGCGGGTCCACCACCTACGATGACGAAATTGGTCAGCGCATCCTGTTCTTTATCATCACAAGTGATTGCAGCTTGTTCCAAATTTTGCAGCATCATATGGCGAATATTTAGGGAATCGCGAATGTCTTTCATCCCAAGGCTATGGGACTCGACATTGTCCATACCAAAAAAATTGGTAGTTGTTCCCGTTGCCAGCACGAGATAGTCGTAGTGAACGCTTCCCTTATTGGTTATAATGGTGTTTGTAGAAGGTTGGATTTCTTCCACTTCAGCCAAACGAAACAGTACATTTTTATATCCATTGATTTGTTTTCTGAATGGAAATACAATACTGTCAGGCTCCAAAGCACTCGTTGCCACCTGATAAAATAATGGCTGAAACTGGTGGAAGTTGTTTTTGTCGAACAATACCACCTGTACCTCTTTGTGTTTGAGTTTTTCAACCAATGCCAAACCTGCAAACCCGCCACCTATAATAACCACACGGGGTAAATTAGTATCTGGAAGACAGATTTCATCCGTTACTTTACAAGCCGTTTCATTTTTATGGTTTTTTGTGTGGTTAGCCGTCATATTCACAGTATTGATTTTTTGTTTGAAAGCACAAGGTTCACTTATGCTTTATTAGCTATCTTTTTCTTTAGCGATTAGGACCGAGCATTTGGCGTGGGTTGCTAAGTATTGAGAAACTGAGCCCAATAAAAAGCGTGAAAATGCGCCCTGTCCTTGTGAACCCACTACAATTAAATCAGCCTCAAAAGATTCTGCCTTTTCCAAAATTTCTTTTTTGGGCAGACCGCTAACAACACTGGTTGTAATTGTTATAGTGCTATTACTTTTCTTTAATTCTTCAGCTGCAGCGGAAACAATCCTTTTTCCTGATTTTTCGGCATTGGCAACAAACTCGTGAAAATAGTTGTCAAGAGTACCTGCGGTTGCCATTAGCTCTGGGGTTGCCATTGCGGGATGCTCATAAACGTTTATGATGCAGACTTCACTACCATTTGGTAAAGGCATTTTTGTAAGTTCCTTAATAGCTACTTTGCTAAAATCAGAGCTATCTATCGCTAATATTATTTTCATAATCTATGTGGTTTTATTAATTATAGGCTTTATTTAAGTGTATAAGCTTTCTCCAATACAGGTGTTCGTATAACCCAGACCAGTACATCCCAAATGTGAAGGCAAAAAGCAATTCTTCAATAGGGATTCCTAGGATTAGAATATGAGTCAGGTTGTCAAGATTCCAGTATAGCTCCACGTATTGGGGATAGAACGGAAGGATGCTTCCGAAATAAATGAAGTACAATATCGTAAACAAGATTCCCCCGACCCATATTTTCCCTTTTAAATCTGGTCGACAGTACAGTGTCGCCAATCCACCGATGAACAAAGCGATGATGCCACAATAAATATGATTTATCGAGGTGAAAAGTGCCAGAATGATGAAGACGAATACTGGTATAAAAAGTATGTAAATATGCAACCGATGCTTGCTATGCTTTCGTTCACTATGAGATATTTCGGCAAATCCTCTTTTAAAAATAAGGTTATAGAGCACCGTGCCAATTCCACCTATAGCAAATGAGAAAATCAAACTTTCAATATCAAAACCAGTTTTTTCAGCTAAATTGAATAATGATGGCGGCAGCCAATAGTCAGGTACAAACAAGGGTTCTGTAAGACCAAAAGGCATTGTAATCAGGCTCATTTTGAGCATTTCTTTTCTCGAATCTTTTTTGAAGAGATAGAATACTGCCCAAAGTGCCAAAATAATTAGTGACCATATAAACCAGACGTATTGCATAGATGCTTACTGTTTTTTAATTTGTGCGTTATAAAAAGCAGCAATACAGGCGCCAATAAGCCACCCAAGTATAAAGGTTTGTACTATACCCAAACCTGCTTCCCATAGGGGAACATCCATCCTTATAATGCTTGTGGTGTCCAAACCGTGCAGCAGGCTGTTAAAAAAGTCGATTGTGGCTTCCCTACCTGCGGTTGACATCACAATCATACAGCCCAAATAGATTAACGCACCGGTAAGACCGAAAGCGAAACCAAGTTTTTTTACGTTTAATCGATACATAATTTTATGATTTAAGGTTAGTTATCTGACTTTAAAATCTTTTTAGATTCTTCAAATTCTTCCTTGGATATTTCACCTTTTGCAAAGCGTTGTTTTAGAATATCCAGAGGGTTTTCTTGCTTGTTTTTTTGATATGGGATATCTGTTGGAATGAAAAATATCCAAGCCAAGAAAATAATCCATATTATCCACCATATTAGGTGCATTCCTCCAAAGTGTCCGTCGTATAAATGCATAGTTGTAAATTTTTAATTGTTAGTTTATCTCTGTAATTGTATATCCGTTGAGTTTGCTCAGTTGTTCTTGTATTTCTGAAACAGCAAGCATCTCGTTCATAGTGATAATTGCAGCCCCTTTTGGTGCCAGAAAAATCTCTGCTTTTTCGATGTTGGGGTGTTCCTCCAGAGTCTTCTTTACTCTTGCTACACATCCGCCACAACTGATTCCGTTGATTTGAAATTTTTGTTTCATTGTGTTTGATTTTTAATGATGTTGATGTTCATTTCGTTTTTCTGCTGAATCACCATCAAGGTTTTTTTTATTATGGTCTTGACCATTATTACTTCTATTAGTATGATTGTGCCCTCTGTGGCCGTGAGATCCGTGGGGCATAAATAGGTGAATGGCGAACATAAATAGTATAAAGATGAAAAGGGACGAGCCTCCACCTATGCCAAAAGAAGGGGCTAAAAAAATGAACAGAAGCGGTAATCCACAGCCTATGACCATCCATATCCAGTGATTTTTTTTCATTGTTTTATGTTTTTAAAGGTTAAACATTAATGATGGTCGGTATGGTCTTCTTTAATTGAGCTATCCATATTCATTCCTTGCATATCCATTCCTTTTTCGCCCATCGTATTTTTACAGGATTCCATACAATCCTCGCTCATCATCCCTTTTTCGTGCATCATTTTCATCATTTTTCCCATCATTTTCCCGTCTTTCATCATCCCGTCCATCATAGAATGCATCATCATACTGTCCTTCATCATCATTTGCATTCCTTGCCCATTCATCATAGCACCCATCATTTTTTCATTGCCTCGCATCATTTCCATTGTATGCTTATTGCCGTGCATACTTTCCATAAATTCGTTGGTATAATCATCGTTTTCAACAATGGCATTATAAATCGCTGTACGCTTCTCAGGGTTTTCCATTAGAGCCTTAGGGTCTTTTTCTTGTTGGCAACTGTATAGGCTTAAAAAGCCAATTGCCATTAAACCGATAAATAGTGTTTTCATTTTTAAAATTATTTTAGTTAGACATTGTTTGTAAACCCATTCCCAATAGCTAATTGGGTTATAGAGAGGGAATGGGTTATCAGCTATTAACAGGGCTGAGCTTTAATCTTTTTTGATATCATAGTTTTGACTTTATTGTTCAATTTTTTTAATACGCCATTTAGCGTCATCACCTTTTACCGCAATCAAATTTTTAGAGATTAGTTTTGATGTTATTTGCGGTGGGCTGTTGTCATTTCTGTTTTGGGGCGAAACGTGCAAGGCTAGTTGGGTTAGATGTTCTAATGTAGTTCCATTACTATCTATTGCCACTTCAAAATAATGGTAGCTTACTACGTCTTTCTTGAAAATGTCGTTATAACCTATAGTTTCTCTGTGCACCTTTAGCGCTAATGCTTTTCCTTCTTTAAAATTGGTGGCATTTAGGAACTGTGGTGTAATGACTGTTTTTCCGGATTTATCAATATATCCATAATACAATATGTCATTTTTTTGATGGGCAATTAGACATTTATCATTGCTGAATATGGGATAGCTATCATTGTTTGTCTTGGTCGGCACCAGGTCGCTTCTAAAATCTACGACGATTTTACCTTCATTATTGATAAATGCCCATTGGCTACCTTTTTTGATAGCCGCAACCTCGTTATGGAAAGGTGAGATATAGTCTATATTCTCAATTGTTTGTGCCATTCCCAAAAAAGGAATTAATACGAATGTGATGAATAGTTTACTCATTTTGTTTGATTTGTTTGGATAAAATTAAAGACTGCCATATGGGTTCATCTGCATAACTTTCGCTGTTTTCTATATAATTTCATCATAGAAATTCCGTTTCCAATTTCCTGTGTTCTTATAGTCGGTCATACTCATTCCCACAACTTCTTTAAACTGCCTGGACAAGTGGTTAACGCTGCTATAATCCAGCAGATAGCCAATGTCAGAAAAGGTATGTTGTTTAAGTTGTATAAGTTCTTTGGCCTTTTCTATCTTTAATTTGATAAAGTACTTTTCAACCGTTGTTTTTTCTTTAGATGAAAATAGTTTACTAAGTGTTTTATAATCACGATGCAGTGCCGACGCCAATAATTCAGATGTTTTTACCTTAATATGCAATGGTAACTCCTGCAATTGTTCTATTAGGATAATCTTCATTCTCTCTACGAGCATTTCTTCTTCACTGTGTACGATTTCAAAATCATTGGCGTGAAGTACGGTTGTTACCGCATCGATAATTTCATTCTTGGTTTTTTTTGGTGCTTCCACCAATAGTCTACCCAACTCTAATGAAAGCACAGTTACTCCCAATTCCTGTAGTTCTTGCTTAATAACTTTTAAGCAGCGGTTACAGACCATATTTTTGATCCAAAATTCTTTTGATTTGCTCATTGTATTTAGTGTGTTGTCATCGAGTTTTTAACTCAATGGTTTGAAAGGTCAAGACCTAACATTGTTAATGGTGTATGATGCTGTTGAGAATTGGGTACAACAAATGTTAACCAAAAGTGAAACTATGGCTATAGAGGTAATGCAGATTACTTAGTGTTATCTGCGATGTAGAAAAATCAAATTAGGAAGGTCTCGTGAAGTACTAGAATATCCCTGTACAACAAGGGCGGCCTGTATTGCTCGAAAGGAATAACGTTTGTTTCTAATCCTTCAAATAGATTGAGGTATGTATAAAAGAAAGTATTTAAAAAAACAATGTTTTCAAACTCATTATGAGTTTGAGCTTTTTTTATAGATTCATCCGCTGTTTTAACAATCGTTTTATTACTACAACAGTCTTTTTCTTGTATGGAAGTACATTGCCTAGAATTATTATCTTCTTTTAGAGCAATATCAGAACAAGATTCTGCCTTGCCAAAAAAAGTCATATCCACTAATTTATTACAGCAAAAGTGCATATCTACTGCAAACGAAGCCGTACTAAAGAATATAGTAGCGGCTAAAAAGAAAGATACTATTTTGGTAAAAAAAGATTTCACGTAATAAAATTAATGATTTTATATCACATTCTTTAAAAATATGTTAAAAAATTAGTTTTTAAAACTGTATTGTTGTAAAGCAAGTATTAGTTTAATGGTTCAAATGTAAACTAGTTGATTTTATTAAAAGATGACAAAAGTCATCTTTTAATAAAAATACGTGATTGAAAAGGAAATTTATTATAACAAAACCCATCCCAACCTTTTATATCCTTAAAACAGTTTAGCTTTGGTGCAGTATGAAAACGAAATGTTTTAGGTTTTAAAGTATTTTAAGAAGACTTGAATTTGTTTACGGTCTAATAATTGAAATGTTATAATTTTGGAATAATCCAGACGCAACGACTCCAACGATATTCTTTATATTTTCTTCATATGTGCTTTTTATTTTCTTAAATTTTACATCTAAGATAAAATTCCCATTTTCTGTTATTACAGGGCCGTCTTTTTTTGTAGCCATCCTTAAATCGATTGTTATGATATCCATTTTACTTAATGAATGGTGCACATAATTAATAGCTTCTGGGATTACTTCTATGGGCACTTTAAACTTTTCGCCTAAATGGGCGACCATCTTTGTTTTGTCTACAACAATATAATTTTTATTGCTCGACTTCAACAACAGTTTTTCCCTGAACATAGCACCACCTCGCCCTTTTATTAAATTGTTATGTGGGTCAACTTCATCGGCGCCATCAAAATACCAATCTGGTCTCTCCTGTTGAAGTGTTGTTATTGTTAATCCTAAAGAGATACAGGCTAATTCTATCTCATAGGAAGTGGGAATAACCTTTATTGTCAATTCTTTTTCTTTTACTTTTTGAGCAATATGCTTCAGGGCTAAAAAAACGGTAGAACCCGATCCTATACCAATGGTTTGATTATCGTGAACCAATTTTGCGATTTTTTGGGCAACGATCTCTTTTTGTTCACGATTTGATATGTCTTGCCCCCAAATGAAATTATCACTTATATTGTTTTTCCATATCATTTTGATAAAGTTTTGATTATTATAAAATTAGTAATTTTATAATATAAGCTCATAATCTGTAATCATATGGCTTTGTCATTTCTCTAAAATCCATACGCCACGGCAAAATTAACCCCAAATGGATGCCCAGGACGTAATCCTGCCGGAACCCTCGATACTGCGTAGGTTGTATTAAAAAGATTTATAATATTAGATGACAAGGTAAAGTTGTCATCAATAAAGTAATGGGCAGACAAGTCCACTATAAAATTTGAATCTACTTTAAAGTTTTCCGGAATTGGTCCAGAACCTGCTTTTGTTCTGAAAGCACTTGTGTATCTTGAATTTACATTTACATCAAACTTTCTGTGCTGCAACCCTAATGACGCGTTGAATTGATTTCTTGCAATATAAGGTATCTCATCGCCTTCGGTGACTATGCCGTAAATGTCCTCATTACTGTCAAAACTGGTTAAAAATTCAGTATCGGTAAGGGTGTATGAGATGGATAAGGGCAGCTTAAATCTACTGCTTTGTTTATACAACAGGTTGTAATTAAGCAAAAACTCGATACCGCTTACACGAACTTCGCCAGCGTTAAATTGGTCAAGGCTTCCTGTACCACCAGTAGCGGCCAAATCACTTCCAAGTAGGTTTTGGTAGTCATTGTAAAAGCCTACGACTTCGCCGTTGAAACCTTTAAAGCTAAATCGGGAACCCAATTCATAATTAATACTTTCTTCAGGATTTTGCCCTGGGGTATTACTTGGCGGTGAAAAGCCTTTATGAACACCACCAAATATTGAAAGGTCATTACTGAATCTATAATTAGCCCCAATTCCAGGAATCCAGACATCTACTTCGTTTTCTCTAATCGATAGGTCTTGACCAGTTCGTGAAGGGTCGTCAGTCCCATAATCTGTCCGGGTCAAAGTGATGTTTTCATAGCGCAACCCTGGGGTCAAGGTCAAATTTTCAATTTTTACCGTGTACAGTAAATGTGCTGCCAGTGCTTTGGCACTGCTTATACGGTTAGCATCTGTTCCTTTTTCGCCAACGGTAGTCCGTATTAATTCTTGGTTTTGAAACGCATATCTATCCACCCATTGAAACCTGTCCTCGTCATCTTCGTGGTAGCGTATTCCTGCTTCTAAACGCTGTATCCATTGGTTACCCCATTTTAGCGTAGCAACAGATTGAATTCCGTTTGAGGTATAGAACCTATTGTTTGCCTTTATACCCAAAGCATCCGGTTGGGTATCATCGTTGCCCAAGAGTGTTTGATATTCAGAAGGAAAATTTTCTGGTGAAGACAAAATTTTGTTAATACTCACACGTTCGCCCAAATTTACATCATCTAATTTATACCAATTCCGTTTAAATCTATTGAGATAGCCTGTGGTCCTTATATCAAGTGATGGTGACAAACGGATAAAATGGGAAAGCTGGTACTGTTTGTGTTCGGCGTTCATTACATCTTCTGAAGAAGCTCTGTATCTTCTAAAAGGGTTTTCCTCAAAATCTGCGTCTGTCAGTCCCAAATAGGTCTCGTTGGCCACTTCTTCTGAATATTGGATTTTAAATAGTAGCGACTGATAAATTTTGGCATCCAAATTTGTATTTATTCTGAATTTGGCCAAATAATCTGTCTTGTCGAAACCCGTGTTACCACCACCGTCTAAATCCTTAAAACCATCGGAACTGTAGTTGAAATAATCCGTCACAAACCCAAAATTCTTAAAGCTATTGCCCAATACCAATTGGGTGTTTCGTGAATCATAGTTTCCGGCAGCAATCGACGCTTTCCCAGAAAATCTTTCCGGTATACGAGAGGATATCATATTTATGGCACCACCCGTGGTGTTGGGGCCATACTGTATTTGGCTGCTTCCTTTTAACACCTCTATGGCTTCCATTCTGCCAATAGTAGGAAAATAGTAGGCAGCTGGTGCACTGTAAGGGGCAGGCGCAATCAACACACCATCTTCCATTAAATTAATTTTGGCGCTACGTTCGGGCGAAGTACCCCGTAGACTAATATTTGGGCGTAATCCAAATCCATCTTCTTCGTAGATGTTGATCCCTGGAACAGTCTGCAAAACTCTATTGATATTGGTATAAGAGAATTTTTTTAAGTCTTCATTTGAGATATAAGTTGCAGAACCCGTTTTGTTCCGTGCCTCAAATTTACTACCCAATAATACATTTCCCGTAACGACGACTTCCTTAAGTCGCTCGGTTTGTTGCGTAGTTGAATCTTTTTTTTGTGTGTTCGTCTGTGCCAATCCCGAAATATAAAATAGCAAAGCAATTGCTGTTAAGGGTATAATTTTCATTTGAAATTTTATTTAGAATGATTATAAATAGAACGCAAATGTAATATCCTCTTTTGTATCTTCCAAGTTATTTAGAACAATTCTTAATAATATTTTTTAAATCATTTATGATTGAGATACAACGAAAAATCATACATATAAAAGTGTAGATTTTTAATAAATCTTTTTAAATTTTTAATGAAATGAATCCAAAATATTTGTTAATTAGATAAGCTTTGGCAAAAAATTTATACTTTTGTAGCATTGATGAAAAATTTTGTAAAAAAAATAGTATCTTTTGTGATGGCTCTTTTGGTGCTGTCCTCAACCTTTTCTTTTACGGTTGCGAGTCACTATTGTGGTGATACATTGGTAGATTCATCAATTTTCGGTCACGCTGAAACCTGTGGAATGCAAGTTAAAAAAGCAGTATCTAAGACCGATTGTGATATTTCAGATAAATCTTGCTGTACAGACGAACAAAAACTGGTAGAAGGGCAGGATACACTCAAAACTTCATTCAATAAATTAGAAAAAGAACAAAAACGCTTTGTCGCAATTTTCGTTTCTAGTTATGTTCAACTCTTCGAGTCCGAAGAAGTTGATAATGGGTGGGAAAAAAATTATATTCCGCCCCCCTTGGTCAGGGACGTTCAAGTTTTAGACCAAACTTTCCTTATTTGATTTTTAAGTAATTGCTTCTTAAGTCCAACATTAATTTGTTTGGGCTAAACTGCCTGTATCTTGTTTTTTCAACAAGTAGTCTAATTACTTAATAATTATTTTTATGCTGAATAAAAGCATCAAATTTCTTATAGAAAACAAACTTGTCGCCGTTATATTGCTCGCCTTATTCGTGGGTTGGGGAATCGTTAACGCACCCTTCAATTGGGAAACAGGTATTTTACCAACTGATCCTGTAGCTGTTGATGCCATTCCGGACATCGGCGAAAACCAACAAATCGTTTTCACAAAATGGCAAGGGCGTTCACCGCAGGATATCGAAGACCAGATTACCTATCCACTTACAACTTCATTGTTGGGAATCCCTGGTGTCAAGACCATCCGAAGTTCTTCAATGTTCGGTTTTTCCAGTATCTATATCATTTTTGAAGAAGATGTAGAATTTTATTGGTCGCGAAGCCGCATTCTCGAAAAACTCAATTCACTTCCCGCTAACTTATTACCCGATGGCGTTAACCCAGCATTGGGTCCAGACGCCACAGGTTTGGGTCAAATATTTTGGTACACTCTTGAGGGGCGTGACAAAGATGGCAACGTAACTGGCGGTTGGGATTTACAAGAATTGCGCAGTATACAGGATTATTATGTGAAATATGGATTGTCTTCGGCAAGCGGTGTTTCAGAAGTAGCCTCAATTGGTGGGTACGTTCAAGAGTACCAAGTGGATGTTGACCCTGAAAAAATGCGGCAGTACAACATCGGTTTGACCGATATTGTAAAAGCGGTAAAGGAAAGCAATCAAGACATCGGTGCGCAGACGTTGGAAATCAATCAAGCCGAATACCTGGTTCGTGGTTTAGGGTATGTGAAATCTGTTGCAGATATTGAAAATGCGGTAGTCGCTTCTGAAAATTTTACTTCTATCCGAATCAAAGACATCGCTAATGTTCATTTGGGTCCACAAACGCGACGTGGTATTTTGGACAAAGAAGGTGCCGAAGTGGTAGGTGGTGTCGTGGTAGCTCGTTACGGTGCTAACCCATTGGAAGTCATCAATAATGTAAAAGACCAAATAGCCGAATTATCATCCGGACTACCCACAAAAACCTTGGCAGATGGTCGTACTTCACAAGTGACCATTGTTCCCTTTTACGACCGTACCCAACTTATTCAGGAAACACTTCACACACTCAATGAAGCCCTTACACTTGAAATCCTGATAACCATTTTGGTCATCATCGTAATGGTGTTCAATCTACGTGCATCCATACTCATCTCTGGTCTGTTGCCTGTTGCTGTTTTAATGGTTTTTATAACAATGAAGCTCTTTAATGTAGATGCCAATATTGTTGCCTTGTCAGGAATTGCCATTGCTATCGGTACAATGGTGGACGTGGGCGTCATACTCGCCGAAAATATGATTCGGCATCTGGAAGATGAAAAATTACGCTTTCGCGAAAGCGGAATAGAATACACTACAAACGAAATCATCTACAACGCTACTGCGGAAGTTTCTGGTGCAATTTTAACCGCTGTGCTCACGACGATTATCAGTTTCCTACCTGTGTTTACGATGATAGGTGCCGAAGGGAAACTCTTCAGACCATTGGCTTTTACAAAGACAATGGCACTTTCTGCATCGCTTGTGATCGCGCTGTTTTTAATACCGCCATTTGCCGCGTTCCTTTTCAGAAAAACAAACGTTCGCCAGCGATCTAAACTGCTTTTGAATGGTCTTTTAATCGCACTCGGCATCACTGCACTTGTATTTGGTTACTGGCTTGGGTTGATTTTGATAGCTTTTGGATGTAGTGGTTTATTCTTTTCGCTTAAAGCGAAAAAGGAAAACCATACCATTGCTGGCTACAGGCTCAACATCAATCAAAATGTAGTAAATATCATCATTTCCTGTATTGCTATCGTCGTGCTGTTAGCCGAATACTGGCGACCACTTGGTTTTGACCGCAGTATCCTAATGAATTTGATTTTTGTAGCGATTATCTGCTTTGGACTGCTTGGTGTATTTACAGTTTTCCGAAGATACTATGATAGCATTTTGCGCTGGGCACTTCAAAACCGATTTCTGTTTTTAATTATTCCAACCACGGTGCTGATATTAGGTGTGGTCATAATGCGTAACACAGGCAAAGAATTTATGCCTGCACTCAATGAAGGTTCATTCCTCTTAATGCCGACATCCTTACCACACGCTGGTGTCGAAGAGAACAAGCGTGTCTTGCAACAGCTGGATATGGCCGTGGCAAGCATCCCTGAAATTGAAACTGTAGTGGGAAAAGCAGGAAGGACAGAATCTGCCCTCGACCCTGCACCACTCTCGATGTATGAAAATGTCATTCAGTATAAGTCTGAATATATGCGAAATGAGAATGGCGAGAGACAACGCTACCGTGTGAACGATGATGGTCTATTTGTGCTGAAAAATGACAAGTTCATTATTAACCCCAATAATGAAATCGATGATGATGCAAACTATGCAGCATCAAAACTCAAAACAAGTGCAACACGCAATGAATTGATTGAAGATAACGATGGGGAATACTACCGAAACTGGCGACCAGAAATAAGCAGTCCTGATGATATTTGGAATGAAATTGTAAAAGTGACCAAGTTTCCAGGCGTGACTTCTGCGCCCAAGTTGCAGCCCATCGAGACACGACTCGTGATGCTACAAACAGGTATGCGAGCACCTATGGGAATTAAGGTCAAAGGGCCAGATTTAAAAACCATAGAAAACTTTGGATTGCAATTGGAAGACATCCTAAAACAAGCCGAAGGTGTTAAAGAACAAGCCGTTTTTGCAGACCGCATCGTGGGTAAACCCTATTTGCTAATTGACATTAAACGAGACCAGTTGGCACGCTATGGGATTTCAATAATGGATGTTCAGGAAGTGCTTCAAGTAGCTGTGGGCGGTATGCCACTTACCCAAACAGTAGAAGGCCGTGAGCGGTATGGTGTAAGAGTACGCTATCCACGGGAATTACGTGCAAATCCAGAAGATTTAAAAAGTATCTATGTGCCTGTGTCAACTGGAAGTCCGGTTCCTTTGGGCGAACTGGTAGATATACGATACGAGCAAGGTCCACAGGTCATTAAAAGTGAAGACACCTTCTTGATTGGGTATGTGCTGTTTGATAAGCTCGATGGCTTTGCTGAAGTCGATGTGGTGGAAAATGCACAAGCGCTCATTCAGCAGAAAATCGATAATGGCGATTTGGTCGTGCCACAAGGAATCAGTTACCGATTTACAGGAACCTATGAAAATCAGTTGCGAGCAGAAAAAACGCTGTCGGTAGTTGTACCGCTTTGTTTGCTGGTTATTTTCTTGATTTTGTATTTCCAGTTCAGAGCGGTTTCAACATCGCTTATGGTGTTTACTGCCATCGCCGTAGCCTTTGCTGGTGGTTTCATAATGATTTGGCTGTACGGACAGGATTGGTTTTTCAATTTCAGTTTTTTTGGTGAGAATCTACGGGACTTGTTCAATATGAAAACCATCAATTTAAGTGTGGCCGTTTGGGTAGGTTTTATCGCCCTATTCGGTATTGCGACTGATGATGGTGTTGTAATGGCCACTTATTTAGACCAATCTTTCAAAAGCAACGAGCCAGACAGTAAAAAAGGCATACGTCTGGCCACATTGGAAGCAGCAGGAAAGCGTATTCGTCCGTGCTTAATGACTACTGTAACAACTGTGCTGGCGTTACTGCCTGTGCTCACATCTACAGGTAAGGGAAGCGATATAATGATACCGATGGCCATACCCATTTTTGGCGGAATGATTATCGACGTCACATCTTATTTCCTGTTACCGGTTCTATATAGCTGGAAAAAAGAATACCAACTTAAAAGAGCAAACAAATGAAAAATATTAAAATCATAATCTGTCTTTTATTTGTTTCCGCTTTAGCAAAGGCGCAACAATTACAGTCCTACATTGAAGAAGCGGAAGCTAATAACCCGGAGATTCAGGCTTTTGAATTGCGCTACAATATTGCCGAAGAAAAAGTAAACGAGGTCAACTGGTTGCCAAATACCGTGGTAAGCGCGGGATATTTTGTAAGTGAACCCGAAACCCGAACCGGTGCCCAAAGGGCACGATTCTCTATTTCGCAGATGTTGCCTTGGTTTGGTACGATAACAGCGAGAGAAAACTATGCGAGTTCGATGGCGGAAACCGAGTTTGTAGAAATTGCCATCGCCAAACGGAAACTTGCACTTGCGGTCGCCCAATCCTATTATCAACTGTATTCCATAAAGACGAAGCAACTTGTGTTCGATGAGAATATCGAACTTTTGGAAACTTATGAACGTCTTGCATTAACCTCGTTGGAAGTTGGTAAAGCATCAGCGGTAGATGTTCTTCGACTTCAGATAAGACAAAACGAACTCGTCCAGCAAAGAGAAGTTTTGGAACAGGATTATCAGGCCGAACAGACGCTTTTCAACAATCTTTTAAATAGAGATGAAACGATGCCCGTAAATGTCATAGAAGATATGATGATTCCAGATGTTGACCCTCTCGTTTTAAATGAAAATCTTCAGTTAAATCCTGAGCTCATAAAATACGATAAGCTGTATGAGTCTATTGAACAGTCAGAGTTATTGAACCAAAAGGAAAGTGCACCCAGTATTGGTTTTGGATTAGACTATGTACCAGTTTCAGAGCGAGCGGATATGAATTTTTCAGATAATGGAAAAGACATTATAATGCCTATGATATCCATATCCATACCAATATTCAACAATAGGTACAACTCTGTAACCAAACAAAATGAACTGAGGCAGTTGGAGATAATATCCCAGAAAGATGAGCGGCTTAATAGCCTCGAAACACGCCTTGCGCAAGCAGTCCATAACAGGAACACTATGAGAATCAAATTCAATACGCAGACAGACAATTTAAAGCAGGCGAATGATGCCGAGGAAATTCTCATTAAAAATTACGAGACCGGAACCATAGATTTTAATGATGTACTGGATGTACAAGAATTACAGTTGAAGTTTCAAATCAATTTAATCGAATCTATTAAAGGGTATTATACAGAATATGCTAAGATAAATTATTTAACAAGATAAAATAAAAACATAAACAGTCGATGGGTGAAACCCAAACTTGATAAATTACAAATAGTTAAAAATGCAAATTATGATTAGAAAGATAACAATAGTATTTGCGCTGCTCATAACATATATGGGTAATGCACAAGTGGGAACTAACGGACAAGATAGAAAAGAAGAAGGAAGACCAGTTAAGGAATACGATCTTACGATTGAAGAAAATGAAATGACGCTCGCTGGTGTAACCGCTAAGGGAATGACCATCAATGGTGGTATTCCTGGACCGGTTTTGGAATTTAACGAAGGCGACCTTGCCATTATCAATGTAACCAATAAAATGGATGAAGAAACCTCAGTGCACTGGCACGGGTTGATACTTCCCAACTTTTACGATGGTGTTCCGTATTTAACGACACCGCCAATAAAACCAGGTACAACATTTCAATATAGAATCCCTATTAATCAATCAGGAACCTATTGGTACCATTCCCATACGATGCTACAAGAGCAAAGCGGTGTTTACGGTTCAATAGTTATTCAACCAAAAGAAAAAACATTGGATTATGACAAAGATTTAGTAGTGGTGCTGTCAGATTGGACCAACGAAGATCCAATGAATGTATTGCGAAACCTTAAAAGACGTAACGAGTGGTATCAAGTTAAAAAAGGAACGGCAGTACCGTTAAGTAGAGTCATAAAAGAAGGTGCCTTGGGAGCACAATTTAAGTTCTGGAGAGATAGAATGGAAGGTGCAGATATAGCAGACATTTATTATCCCGCATTTTTGAGCAATGGTAAATCACTGGCAGAATATCCAGAATTTAAACCGGGAGAAAAGGTAAGACTTCGCTTCATCAATGCCTCGGCTTCTACTTACTACTGGGTAGATTTCGGTGGTGGTAACCCTTTGTTGGTTGCCAGTGACGGAGTTGATGTGCAACCCGTTTCTAAAAGCAGATTTCTCTTTGGTATAGCTGAGACGTATGATGTTATCGTTACCATTCCCGAAGGTACTATAGAGATTACCGCTACGGCACAAGATGGCTCTGGTCATACCTCTATACAATTAGGTAGCGGCACACTCTATCCAGCTAAAAGAATTGACAGACCTGATAAAGTGGAGATGATGAAGCAAATGGCTAAAATGGATATGAAAATGGGCGCGCCTGCGATGGTGGGCAACAAAAAGAAGAAAACACCAGAATATCTGAAGGAGAATTATGGAATGAAGATGGATATGAAAGACGGTCAGATGAAAATGGTGATGCGCGATAAGATGTCGATGAAAGATGGCAAAATGAATGACCAGATGGATATGAAGATGGATGATACGATGGGAATGAAAAAGGACAAAATGCAAATGAACCAAGCAGGGGATTCAGACAAAATGAGTGACCATATGCAGCACGATATGTCAAAGATGCAAAAGGATACTTCCTCATTTGATTACGAAACCCGTAAAACCTATTTCAACTATGATTTTTTAAAAGCAAAAGAAAATACTGCATTTAAAGATGATTTACCAGTAAACGAACTACTATTGAATCTAACAGGAAATATGGAACGGTATGTATGGAGTATGAATGGTGTGCCATTATCAGAAACCGACAAGATAAATATAAAAGGAGGTGAAGTAACCAGAATTACACTTAATAACCTCACAATGATGCACCACCCAATGCACTTGCACGGCCATTACTTTAGGGTCATCAACGAAAATGGTGAACGTTCCCCATTAAAGCATACGGTAAACGTACCGCCAATGCAGAAAGTGGTCATAGAATTCTATAACGAAGAATATGGAGATTGGTTCTTTCATTGCCACGTACTATACCATATGATGGGTGGTATGGCGCGTGTGTTTAGTTACGATACCCCAAGGGACGAAAGAATGAAAGATTATCCAGTTCAAAAGCTTATCAATGAGACAGACCATTACTATTCTTGGGGATTGTTGCGTGCAGGCTCAAATTTTAACGAACTCTTTTTGATGTCAAGCAATATCAGAAATGGATTTGGTTTAAGGGCAGAGTTCGACTATGACAAGAACCTTGAGGCCGAAGTGAACTATGATAGATATCTAAATGATTGGTTGCGTCTCTATGTAGGGGTAAATACAGAAACAGAAATACCTAATTCCTTCGATGAGTTCAATACTGTAGGATTGGTCGGTGTAAAGTACTTTACGCCATATAGATTTTATGTAGATGTGAGTATGGACCATCAACTGCGCCCAAGAATTCGTCTGGACAGGGAAATCTTGATTTTTCCAAGAATTTTTCTGGAAGGCGAATATGAATATAGGGCAGACTTTGGATGGGTAAATGATATAGGGAATAGCTCTTATGAGAGTGAAACCCAATGGTTGGTTGGACTTTCCTACATCCTATCAAGAAATTTTTCAATACAAGCAAACTATAACAACCGATATGGCTGGGGTGGCGGCTTATTAGCCCGTTTTTAATGTTTAATCAAATACTATATACAAATGAAAACACTAATGAAAACAACAATCGCAGCTTTTGCACTTATAGCGTTTATTAGCTGCAAGGAAAAACAAACTGTAGAGATTAACACACCTGAAGAGGTAAAGACCGCAAAGGAAAACACTGCAGATGTGGCAGACCAAGGCTTTATAGACGGGATGACCGGGAAGGTGTGGCACAATTACCTTGAAATCAAGATGGCTCTGGCAAAAAACGATGAGAGCCAAGCAAAATCCATTAGCAAGGATATGGCCGCATCATTTGGTGAAGAACGAATGGAGATGAAACAGCTCGCACAACAAATGGCAGATGCTCAAGATATAGAAGAGGTAAGGGAACTTTTTGCACAGTTCACGGAAAAGGCGGGGCCTATGTTTGAAGATGCCTTATCTGAAGGAACCATATACAAAAAATACTGCCCAATGGCATTTAACAATGAAGGAGCCTATTGGTATGCAGCGGTAAAAGAAATTACCAATCCCTATTTCGGAGAGAAAATGCTGAAGTGCGGGTCGGTCAAGAAAACCATTAATAAATAACCCTTAAATATATAATTATGAAAATGATGAAACAAAATGTAATGATTGCCGGACTGGCATTAGTTCTATTAAGTGCTACTGCCTGCAAAGACGGAAACAAAAACGAACCCGCAGCGCCTATGAGCAATGAGATGCATCAAGAATCGATGGATGATATGATGGATGATAAACCAATGAATGAAGATGATGAAATGGCAATGAACAATGGTCAAGACGCAAAAGCAGAAGCTATTTTGACCGACTATTTTAAACTTAAGGACGCTTTGGTGGCAGATGATAATGCCAAAGCCAAAGAACTTGGGGCAAGCCTCGCAACAACCTTAGGAAAGTTGGATATTTCAGAATACACCGATACACAGCAATCAGATTTAAAGGACATCGTTGAGGATGCGGTAGAACACGCAGAGCACATTTCAGAAAGCGATATAGCACACCAGCGAGAGCACTTTAAAGTATTGAGCAAGGATGTAACAGATATGGTTGCTATTACGGGAACAGAAAACACCTTATACCAACAGTTTTGCCCAATGTATGATGGCGGTAGCGCTTGGTTGAGCACGAGCAAGGACGTGAAGAATCCGTATTACGGTAGTAAAATGTTAACCTGTGGTAAAGTCCAGAAAGAAATCAACTAAATGAAGATTGTAAAAATCATAGCGGGAATTCTTTTGGTGGTGTTTGTTGTAATTCAGTTTATTCCTACAACACGTAATCAAAGCGATACCGTGCCCCAAACAGATTTTATGTTGGTGCATAAGGTTCCGGAGGCTATTCAGAAAAAGATACAGGTTTCCTGCTATGATTGTCACAGTAACAACACCCAATATCCTTGGTATAATCGAGTTCAGCCAGTTGCTTGGTTCTTGGAAGACCACATTAAAGAAGGTAAGGCAGAGCTAAATTTCAACGAATGGGATTCATTGTCAAGTCGCAGAAAGACAAGTAAATTAAGGGCTATCATCAAGCAAATTGAAAGTGGTGAGATGCCCTTGGATTCATACACCTTAATTCATAGAGACGCCAAGTTCTCGAAAGAAGAAACGGAAGAAATCATCAATTGGGTAACACAATTAAAAGACAGTTTATAAATAACCTAAAAATTAAAATTATGAAAAAGATAAAAATGAGTATAGCAGCAATGCTATTATTAACGGTTTCTTTTGCTTATGCACAGGAAAAAGATAAAATGGACCACAGCAATATGAAAATGGACCATAGTAAAATGATGGATACCAAGACTGATGCAAAGGCAGAAGTGATTTTAAATGACTATTTCAACCTAAAAGATGCCTTGGTGGCTGATGATACCAAAAAAGCGGCACAATTAGGCACTACATTAGTGGCTTCCTTAAAAGCATTTGACAGCAGTCACTATACAAAAGAACAACAAAGCGAGCTGGCAGATATTATAGAAGATGCCACCGAACACGCCGAGCATATTGCCGAAAGCGCCATAGACCACCAACGCGAACATTTTAAAACGTTAAGCAAGGATATCACGGATATGGTGGCCATTACTGGAACAAAAAATACATTGTACCAACAATTTTGCCCGATGTACGATAAAGGTAGCGCGTGGTTGAGCCAAAAGGATGAAGTGAGGAATCCGTATTACGGGAGCAAGATGCTTAAGTGTGGCAAAGTACAAAAGACTATTCAATAGATTATCCCTATCCAAGAAGTCCTTTTCTTGTTCTGGTTTATTAGTTAACAGATAGTTATAGAGTTTTTGGAGAATCTAGAATAGTTTATAAGTCCTGTCGTGGGAAGGAAAAATAATTGATGGTTAGTGTTAGTTCCTTCCCAAGTCAGGCAAAAATTTAAGTCCTAATAAGAGAGAGGGCACGTATTTCTGGTTGGTTTTTAAGGCCCTTTCTCTTAATTAGGCACAATAAATTTATTGAAAAAGAAAGATTGATTTGGTCAATAGTAGCCCGAATATGGAAGAGACGATGCATCAAATAGTGAAAATGAAGCTCTTCCCTTTCTGGGCAAAATAGAGAATTATTGAAAAAGAGAAGTTTAGTGAAGATTACTTGATTTTGGGAGGTGAGCATTTCAGATTGGCTTATTGGTAAATACCAGTTCGCCTCTCATTTTCAAGTATAATCTAATAATTTTCAGTTTCATAATCTCAAGCTGAAAAATAAATAAAGTTGATGAAGGATTGCTGCAATACAAATAATGGCAAAGCGCAAAATAAAAGTCCATTAAAGAAGTGGACTAACTATATAGTGTATACTATTATTGCTGTCATAGTTATAGGAGCATTGGTGTTGCAATTATCAGGTAAAAATTAATAACCGTAACAAATGAAAACAATAAAAATCTTTTCAATTATTTTGGTCATTGCCTTTTCAGGCAGTTTCACCAATGTTTTTGCCCTAAATGAAAAACGAAACGATTCAGATAAAATTGAATTATCGACTAACATAACATCAATTGCACAATCGGATGACGTAAAAGCAGATTTTGATGCGTTTCCCAACCTGCACCCTATGGTGGTGCATTTTCCTATCGTACTGCTCATTATTGCAGTACTCTTGCAGCTCATACAGCTTTTTACATTGAATCGAACAATGGATTGGGTTATCCTCTTAATGGTAGGCTCAGGGTTTATAGGCGCATATGTAGCCAGCACTTTGGTGCATCCACATACTGCAGAATTGACCGAAATAGCCCAAAGCGTATTAGACCAACACGATAAATATGCGGAATGGACTCTATGGTCGAGCGCTCTTGCTGCGATTTTAAAAATAGTGAGTCTGTTCTGGGTTAGATTAAAGCGCGGCTTCGAAATAGCGGTTTTTTTGGTTATGGCATTTTCGGCATATTCGGTTTCTGAAGCGGGACATTATGGTTCGCAGCTGGTATATATAGAAGGAGTTGGTCCACAAGGAAAATATATCGAGACTGAAAATGAAGAAGGAAAAGGCGAAAGTAACGAACATTCACATTAAACAATACCAATGAGAAAAAGATTTATTGTTACGAGCATCATCTTGATTTTGGCATTAGCTGCCATAATTATTCTATACCCATTTTTGTGGTGGTTGGCTTTGATACTACTTCCAATTCTATTTTTGGGTCTAATAGATTATTTTCAAAAATCCAACAATATAAGACGCACCTATCCTTTGCTGGGAAGAATTACCAATCTATTGGAAAAACAACGTCACGTCGTTCAAGAAACGGTTTTATTGAATAGAACAGAGGGAAAACCTTTCAATTGGATACAGAAAGAAATCGTTTATAAACGTGCCGAGGACGCGGTCAAAAACCAACCTTTTGGAACGCAGATTCCGTATGACGAAGTTGGTCGTGAATGGTTTACCCATTCCACGTATCCTGCAAAGGAAATCAAAGATGATTTTAGGGTAGCCATAGGAAGTTCAAAGTGCTCAAAACCCTATTCGGCAAGCATCTTAAATCTGGCTGGGATGAGCTATGGTTCCATCAGTAAAAATGCAACGCTTGCCTTTAACGGCGGTGCAAAAATTGCAGGCTTTGCCCAAAATACTGGCGAAGGTGGATTTACCCCATACCATCAGGAATATGGTGCTGATATTATCTTTCAGTTCGGTACAGGCTATTTTGGATGCCGAGATACAGAAGGAAATTTTGACCCTAAAAAATTTGCGGAAATCGCATCCAATGAGGTGGTCAAAATGATTGAGATAAAAGTCTCACAAGGTGCAAAACCCGGTTTTGGAGCCATTCTTCCTGCAAAAAAAAATACCGAGGAAATCGCAAAGTACAGGGACGTAGAAAAAGGAACCGAAATTCTATCGCCACCACATCACGCCGCATTTAGCAATGATTCGGAAATGATTGCCTTTATACAAGAATTACGAAAACTTTCTGGAGGAAAACCCATAGGGATTAAAATGTGCATCGGACAGAAAGACGAATTCGAACGAATGGTTCGCACTTTTGTTGAAAAGCAAAACTATCCAGATTTTGTAGCCATTGACGGCGCAGAAGGTGGTTCCGGTGCTGCACATATGGAATCGCTACATTGGGCTGGAATGCCAATAATTGAAGCCGTACATTTTGCAAACGGCATTCTTAAAAAGTATGGATTGCGAGATGAAATAAAAGTAATGGCGGCAGGAAAAATAATTTCAGCTTTTGATATCTATAGAATGTTGGCACTTGGTGCCGATGCTTGCTATAGTGCCAGAGGGATGATGTTTGCCTTGGGCTGCGTACAATCCTTAAAATGCAATCTGGATACCTGCCCTACGGGAATCACCACAATGGAACCTTCAAGGGTAGCATCATTGGTAGTAGAAGATAAAAAGACCAAAGTAGCCAACTACCATAAAAACACTATGGAAGCTTTTAAGGAGTTGCTTAAATCAGTGGGAATTGATAATAGAAGGGATATCGACAAAAAGTATATAATAAGAAGAATCAATGAGAATGATACAAAGACGTATGATGAGATTTTTACAGATAACAAATAAGAATGGATAAAGAAAAAGACATAGAAACCACAAGGGCGTTTTATGGGCAGCTTTTCAATAGTTCAAAGTATGTTTTATTGGTGCTGCTTATTGCTTCAGTAATCGAACTGTATGCGCTACCTACTATGGAAGGGGTTTTGGCTATAGGTATACTTCTTGCCTTAACATTACTAAAAATAGGATTTATTATAGCCTTGTCCTTTAACCAACTAATGAAGATAATTGGTCAGAGCCATCTATTGAGCCACGTACTGGTCTTGTTCGGATATCTGATTGTGTTGATAGTTTTATCGTTTGCAATAGATTACACGGCGTTACAGTTTGTGGATGCTATTCATTTTAAAATGAACAACAGTATTGGCAATGATGGACTGTCGGTATTTTTTGATTTATCCTATTTTAGTTTGATAACATTCTCATCAGTAGGATATGGTGATATAGTCCCAATTTCCTTACCCGCGAAAATCCTGGTGGCGCTTGAAGTGGCACTGCGGTTTTTCGTCCTGGTCTTTGGTATCGCAAATGTGAATAGAATTCGAGTAAATAAATAACCTTTAAAAACTAAAAGTATGAAAACACTAAAATTAACTACGGTGGTAATGTTGCTCATAATAGCGACAAGTCCACTATTTGGACAAGATGCAAAAACAGAAAAAGAAGCAGTGCTTACAGTAATGAAAAGCTATAAGGATGCCCTACAAAACCTAACGACCGATGGTACTTTCGAATTATTTACCGAGGATTCCGAGGTTTTTGAATCGGGAGGCGTCGAGGGTACGTACAGCCACTATATAGAACATCATTTAGGACCGGAATTGGGTCACTTTGAAAAATTTGAATTTTCAGATTATGAAATCGATGTAAAGGTAGATGTACCCTATGCCTTAACTACCGAAACATACATATATACCATTGTCCTCAATCCGGACGACAAGGGAAATAGCCGGACCATAAAGAAAAAAGGGGTAGCAACCTCAATCCTTAAAAAAATAGATGGAAAATGGAAAATAATAAAAACCCATTCATCTTCAAGAAATACTAAGTAACAACCGATGAGTAGATATATTTCAATTAGTATAGTGTTCGGTCTTCTTCTTATTACCAGTTGTAAAGAGAAGAAAACCGAGCCATTGCCAGAACTGTCAAAAGAAGCAACCACAGACCAACCGCCAAAAAAAGTGTTAAGCCCTCACACCTCTGCAATGGCGACCATTGGTAATGCGCACATCCATATTGATTATTCATCGCCAGGGGTTAGGGACAGGATGATTTTTGGTGGTTTGCTGGCGTATGACCAAGTCTGGCAAGCTGGGGCACATATGGCCACGTGGATAGAGACGGATACGAATTTAGAAATAGATGGTAAGGAACTGAAAGCAGGTAAATATGGATTTTTTACCATTCCTTCAAAAGAAGAATGGACCATCATTTTAAATTCCAATTGGAACCAGCACGGAAAGGATGAATATGACGAAAAAGATGATTTGTTGCGGTTTAAGGTGAAACCGATTATTGCGGATAGCCTAAAGGAACACTTAGAATATAATATCAAGAAAATTAGTGATACTGAAGGTGAGATAACATTAGCTTGGGAAAAAGTTAAAGTAGTAATTCCATTCAAAGTAAAATAACAAGATAGGGTCAACAAGGGTACGATGATAAAAAAAATAAAAAAACGTGTATCATCAAAGAATAAAAACTAATACAGTTTAAACCGTGAACGAATTTTTAAAACAATGGGGCGAAGCCGCCTATACGACTACCGGATTTTTCTGGATGGCGCTTTGGGCATTCATTTTGGGTTATATCATCAGTAGTATGATACAGATTTTCGTGACCGAAAAGAGGATGCAAAAAACAATGGGCGAAAACGAAGGCAAAAGTGTGCTTTTGGGCACGTTTTTCGGTTTTATAAGTAGCTCGTGCAGTTTTTCTGCTTTGGCAGGTACAAAATCCATTTTTAAGAAAGGGGCAAGTTTTGTGTCTTCCATTGCCTTTCTGTTGGCATCGACCAATCTCGTCATAGAATTGGGGATTATCATTTCCATCTTTTTGGGTTGGCAGTTCGTGGTGGGCGAATATGTAGGTGGTATTCTCTTGATTGGTATTTCGTGGATTCTGATACGACTCATCAATCCTAAAAAACTCATCGAAAAAGCCCGTAAGAATCTCGAAAATGAAGATGATGATGAGATGGACGGTTCCAAAGATTGGAAGAAACAAATCAAGAACGAAGACAGTTGGGCGCGCGTTGCCAAAAAATATAAGATGGAATGGCAAATGGTCTGGAAGGATGTAACCGTAGGTTTTACCGTTGCGGGTATTACAGCGGCTTTTGTGCCAGATTCGTTCTTTCAGACCTTATTCATCAATAGCGGTCAAGGCAATACAGATTTTACTTTTCTCGAAATTCTGGAACATATCGTGGTCGGTCCAGTTGCCGCATTTTTGACTTTTATCGGTTCAATGGGTAACATTCCGTTAGCAGCGTTACTATTCGGAAAAGGCGTGAGTTTTGCTGGCGTAATGGCCTTTATTTTTAGTGATTTGGTGGTTTTTCCAGTACTGAGAATCAATGCAAAGTATTATGGTTGGAAAATGTCATTGTTTATCACGTTTTTATTATTTACAGCATTAATTGGTACGGCATTGGCACTTCATTATGGATTTGATTTATTGAATATGCTACCAGATTCATCACAAGTGAAGATTCAGGATAGCGAATTTTTCAAGATTGATTATACCTTTTTCTTGAACGTTGCTTTTCTCATTATTTCAGCCTATCTCGTTTATCTGGGTTTTTTCAAGAAAAAAGATGTAGAACATTCAATGAGCGAGATGGCACCCAAGAGTCCATTGTTGGAAAGTGTTTTAAAATATGCAGCTTTCATCTGTTATATATGGCTCGCTGGGGGACTTATTGTAAAATTTTTAGTGAACTAAAATTCGGATATAGAATAAAACAAATATGGTCAACAGAAAAACAGCAAAATGGATTCGAAAAGCCCACCGCTACTTGGGTATCTTCCTGGGTATTCAGTTCCTGATGTGGACGATTAGCGGGATGTATTTTAGTTGGACGGATATCGATGAAATACACGGCGACCAGTTCAAAAACGAGGAGCCAAAACAGACGGCTTTTTCAGATTTATTGGGTACAGGCCAATTAGATAGTAAGCAACCCATCCAATCGCTGGAATTATTGGAAATAGCAGAAGAACCTTACTATTGGATAAACGAAGCAAAGCTTTATAATGCCAAAACAGGAGAGGAAAAGGAAGGTATCACTAAAGAAGAAGCGCAAGAGGTAGCACAAAGATATATGCTTCCAGAGCTTAAAATAGCCGCAATAAAAAGGATAGAAGAAGTGGGAGACCATCACGAATATCGAGGAAAACCTTTACCTGCCTATGAGATTTCGTATGCTACACCTATAAATTTAACGGCTTATGTTGCTGTCGAAAATGGGGCGTTTCAAACGGTGCGGCATAGAGATTGGCGCTGGTTCGATTTTTTATGGATGACCCACACAATGGATTATCAGGGAAGGGATAACTTCAACACTATTGTTTTAAGAGCTTTTTCACTCTTAGGCTTGATAACGGTATTGAGTGGCTTTTTGCTTTGGTATATTTCATCACCAACTCTTAGAAAATTAATTAAAAACAAACGTAAATAAGTAACATTAAAATCAACTATTATGGAAAATTCAAATGAACACAAAAAGAAAAATCAATACACAAAATTTGTAGGAATGCTCGCTGCATCCTTTGTTGCAATGTATATCACAATGTATCTAAATACCTATGAGTGGGACCACGTATGGTTTAGCCTAACCCGCTTTTATATGGTTTGTTTAGGGATTGCAGCGATGGCCATTATTATGTTTGTTGCAATGCGCGGGATGTACAAAAACAAGAAAAAGAATATCGCAATTGTTTTAGGCAGTATAGTGTTGTTTGTAAGTGCTTTGACATTGGTGCGTGAACAAAAATCAACCGTGGGTGATGTACTTTGGATGAAAGCGATGATACCGCACCACTCAATAGCTATTCTAACAAGTAAAAGAGCAGATATCAAAGACCCTGAAGCTAAAAAATTGGCAGAAGAAATTATTGAGGCGCAATTACGAGAGATTGCCCAGATGAAAAAAATTATTTACCGATTAGAAAACGAAAAAGAGGAATAGTACGAGTACTAATTTCTGTAAAATTATTATTATGAAAAAGAACATTATTTATATAAGTATTGCAGTTATCGCAGGCTTATTGGCAGGGTATCTCATATTCGGAAATTCGGGAACAGAACAAAATGCTGTTAAGGATTTATCCGATATGTCAGATACCCACGACCATTCCGGCGAGTCGGAAAACCAAATGTGGACCTGCTCAATGCACCCACAGATTATGCAGCCCGAACCAGGTGATTGCCCTATATGTGGAATGGACTTGATACCTGCCGAATCTGGTGCAGATGGCCTTGCAATGAATGAGATTAAAATGACAGAGAACGCAATGGCGCTGGCAAATATCCAAACTTCTGTTGTTGGTAAAGGACAAATAGGAAGCAATTCCCTTAAATTATCTGGTAAGATAAAAGCCAATGAAGAGTCTAATGCAGTACAGGTCACCTATTTTGGAGGAAGAATCGAAAAACTATACGTAAATTCTACAGGAGAGCGTGTTCGCGCAGGGCAGCGCTTGGCAACGATTTATTCACCAGATTTGGTTGCGGCACAGCAGGAGTTGCTTACCGCTTCATCCTTGAAAGAGTCGCAGGCGGAATTGTATAAGGCTGTTAGAAATAAACTTAAACTTTGGAAGCTTTCAGAAAAGCAAATAAACGCTATAGAAGCTGCTGGAAAAGTACAAGAGAATTTCCCTGTTTTTGCAACCGTATCGGGCACGGTTACTTATAAAATGGTTGAAGAAGGCGACTATGTTAAACAGGGTCAACCCTTGTACAAAATAGCGAATCTAAATACTGTTTGGGCAGAATTTGATGCTTATGAAAACCAGATTGCATCCCTAAAAGAAGGGCAAAACATAAAAGTAACCACCAATGCTTATCGCAACGAAGTATTCGACGCCAAAGTCTCGTTTATTGACCCATTATTAAACTCTGCGACAAGAACTGTAGTTGTGAGAGCGGTTTTACCAAATAAGAAAGACCTCTTTAAGCCAGGAATGTTTGTAGAAGGAACAATCGAGGGCACTCAAACAAGCGCAGAAAATACCGTTTCAATACCTACCACGGCCGTTATGTGGACAGGTGAGCGCTCTGTAGTCTATGTAAAGACCAAGCCTGATGTTCCTGTTTTTGAGATGAGAGAAGTTCGGTTGGGTAACGCTACTGGTGATAGTTATACTATCCTAGAAGGTCTTAAAATCGGAGATGAAGTGGTAACCAACGGAACATTTACCGTAGATGCCGCTGCACAATTACAAGGTAAAAAAAGTATGATGAATGCATCAGGAGGTAAAACGATGACAGGTCACGAAGGACATCTGGGAATGCAAGAAGGTAGCTTTGGAGAAAATGCAGATAAAACCAATCATTCTCAAATGAAAGAAAGAATTGAAGTTTCTAACAAATTTCAGAATCAGTTAAAACAGGTTTTCGATGATTATATCCTTTTAAAAGATGCTTTGGTAAAGGATGAGGCTAAAAGCGCTCAACAAGTAGCAAAGCAAATAGACCAATCCTTGAAAAAAGTGGATATGAAGTTATTATCCGGTGAAGAAGCACATAACCATTGGATGACCATTCAGAAAGAACTGAAGAAATCTGCCAATGCTATAGAAAAAAGTTCAGATATAGCAAATCAAAGAGTGCATTTCAAGCATCTCTCTGCCCATATGATAAGTGGCGTACAGCTCTTTGGTGTAAATGAAACAGTGTATAGTGAATTTTGCCCTATGGCAGATAATAATAATGGTGCTTTCTGGTTGAGCTTAGAAAAAGAAATTCGCAATCCGTACTACGGTGAGGCAATGCTAAAGTGTGGTGAGGTAAGGCAGACAATTGAATAAAATATTTTGGATTAATTAAGTAATCCTTGTCATATAAAGAAGTACGATGATGAGTGAAAGCAGAAGAAATAGAAGAAAGGAAAAAAGAAAAACTTCCAAAAGCGAAATCTCTAGGAAAGATAAAGTTATTGGCATACTAGCGATGGCAGCCATTTTTATGGCTGCAGTAATCGCAATAATATTAATGAATCTTGGTTTTTTCAAACATTTGTTTGAATGATAAAAAATATCCTACATATAAAAAATATGGTTTGCCCGCGATGCATATCTTCTGTTTCACGAATCTTAGATGATATGAATATTTCCTATCGTACAATAAAGTTGGGCGAAGTACAATTGGACGCTCAACTTGAAAATGAGGACAGGGCAGTCTTATCCAAAAAATTAAATGAAGAGGGCTTCAGTATCATAAACAATCGTAAAGCACAACTCATTGAAAGAATGAAAAACTTGATTGTAAAAACCATTCACCATTCCAATGAAGGTAAAGACGTTATTTGGGCTAAGCTCATAAGCAATGAATTTCACCTGGATTATAAATATTTAAGTTCATTATTCTCATCTGTTGAAGGTATAACTTTAGAGCAGTTCATCATCAATCAAAAGATTGAGCGCGTAAAAGAACTAATAGTTTATGATGAATTAACCTTAAGTGAGATAGCTTTTAAGTTAAACTATAGTAGTGTTGCTTATTTAAGCAATCAGTTTAAAAAGCTGACAGGAATGACCCCTTCAAAATTTAAGAAGAGTACGAATCAAAATCGCAAATCTTTGGATGAGATTTGATAAAAAGTTCCATTAGAATAAGGGATTTCTTGTTTGTAAGCTCAAGGAAAGTGTACGCTAAAGCCCACATCATTAAGGCTAAAAGAGCTTTATTTCTTAAACACTCTACCGTAAACCTAAAATAATTCAAAATAAATTTGGAGACCACCCCTATGCCAACCCCATCTTTGTCGTGTAATTAATTTTAATCATTAAAATCCTAAAAAGATGAATCGACAAATTGAAGTATTCACGGCTGGATGTCCAGTATGTGAACCAGTAGTAAAAATGGTAAAAGAAATGGCTTGCGACTCTTGTGAAGTTACTGTTTATAATACAGTTGAACAATGTGACGAAAAAGTCTGTGTTGACAAAATGAAAGAGTACAACATCAATTCCCTGCCTGCAGTTGCTGTAAACGGCAAATTACTTTCTTGCTGTAAAAACAGAGGAGTAAATAAAGATGAATTAATCGCTGCTGGAGTTGGAAAGGCAATCTAAAAAGAAGTTGCTAAATTTAACATCAATACATTCCAAACGCTGTACACATCGTTTGGAATGTATTTAATTGAAGTCATTATGCTGCCAAAAGATTTAACAAAGGACCTTAAAGACCGTTTAAAGAGTATCAACGGACAAGTGGAAGGGATTATAAAAATGCTTGATAAAAGTGATAATCCTGCTCAAATTCTCAATCAGTTTAAAGCGGTCAATAAAGGTTTTGAAAAAGCCCAATATCTGCTTTTAGATGAAGTGTTCAGAAAGACATTAGCTATTAAAATTGCAGAAGCATTGGAAACTTGTCCAGGCAATTGCGGTCAAGAGGAAAAAATTGCAACCATAAGACAGCAGTTTCCAAACTTAAATCTTTACGAGCTTACTGATAAGATGGAAGAAATTGAATCCATTTATGAATTTCTACAAACAAATACAGAGAAAAATATGCAAACTATAACACTAAAAATTGACAATATGGTGTGTCAAGGATGTGCTGAAAAAATAACGGACATTTTAAAAGAATTAGAAGGAACAAAAAAGATAAAAACTAACGTGATTAAGAAATTGGTACAAGTTGAATTTAATCCAGACAAGATAAATGAATCAGAAATAGAAACTGTCCTAACCAAATCAGGATATCAACCCAAAAAAGCAGTTATATGAAAACCATTTTCAATTCTTCACTATTGCTACTGTATATGGTTCTTTTAGGTTGTGCTGAAAACATTAATGAAAATAAGCAAACTGACATAAATCAAGCTGATAACGTTTCTGTTGAAATTTCTATTGAAGGAATGAGCTGTATGTCTTGCGTAGCAAATGTGAAAAAGACACTTTCTGATTTGAACGGTATAAAGGAAGTAAAAGTTAGCCTTGAAAACAAAAATGCAACACTACAATACAATCCAAATATCATTCCAATAGACAAGATAAAGCAATCCATTAATGAAATTGGTTATAATGCGGGAACTGTGAAAACATTATCTCAATGAATTTGGAGCAATTTTTAAATGAATTTACAGCTGCATTTCAAGACGGCTCAATTTTAAGTTTAGGAATAGCTTTTGTGGCAGGGTTGATTTCAAATGGCGTTTGTCCTTGCACGTTACCTGTTGGACTTGGGTTTGCAGGTTATATTGGTAGTACTTCTGTGCGAGAATCAAAAACAGGCTTTGCAGTAACGTTTTCATTTTTTATCGGCATAGTATTTTGTTTGACATTATTAGGGGCAATTGCAGGCTATTCTGGAATTTTCTTGACTGAAATATTTGGTAAATATTGGACTTTAAGTATGGCAATAATTTCGTTAATCGCAGCAGGAATTGCATTTTACGGACCATATTTACGTGTAAAACACCTTGAATCATTACGAAAACCAGGAATTGGTGGTTCATTCATTTATGGATTTATATTTAGTTTAGGTACAGCAGCCGCACCTTTATTGCTCTTATTGTCTTTTGCAGTTACAAAAGCGAATTTAATATATGGTCTACTTCTCGCCTTGTGCTTCGGTATTGGAAGAGGACTTCCTTTTTTGGTTGTAGGTCTTTTTTCAAGTTCTGTTTCAAAACTTGCCAAATTGTCTTGGTTGAGAAAAAGTATTCAAATAATGAGTGCCCTCGCTCTTCTATATTTAAGTTTCTATTTCTTTAGGATCTTCAGCTTTTATCTATAATTAGTTTTCACCCACAAGATGTAAATAACACCAAAACACCAAAAATTTCTCAAATGCTTAAAAACTATATATTTAAGTATTTGCTTAAATACGTAATTAATTATACCTTTGTTCGTCTAAATAGTTATTATGAAAATGGAAATTTCTTGTACGAGAGCTGAAGCTGACCATAAGCAGTTACTAAACTGTAAAACGGTCATTGATGGTATGACCAATGATTTCGATAAAATAACAAAACTACTGTCCATTTCCGGTAATGAGGTACGTTTAAAAATTCTATTCCTCTTAAATATGGAAAAAGAACTGTGCCCTTGTGATCTTGCCGACATTTTAGGTATGAGTGTTCCCGCGGTTTCACAGCATATACGAAAAATGAAAGATGCAGATATTATAAGCTCAAGGCGAGAAGGGCAAACCTTATACTATTCATTGAACGAGGATGAGACGGATATTCTGGATAGTATTTTTAAGTCAATTCAATTAAAAAGAAAAACAGCATAAATTTTTAATAATGAGTACCGTAAAAACATCGAAAAATGCAGCTTATACAGGTTTGTTTGCTGCTGTAACCGCATCATCTTGTTGCATACCACCAGTTATTGCATTAATTGCCGGCGTTGGGGGAAGTGCATCCGCTTTATCTTGGATGGAACCCTTTCGACCCTATTTAATTGGTGTCGCTGTCATAGCAATTGGTTATGCGTGGTATGATTATCTAAAACCGAAAAAAGCAGAGGATTGTTGTGAAGTGGATGCAAAGCCAAAGTGGTTTCAAACTAAAGGTTTTTTAATTGGTATTACGCTATTTGCGGCTATATCCATAAGTTTTCCATATTACTCTCACATCTTTTATCCGGATAACAAGAATGAAGTGGTTATAGTCAATCAATCCAATATCCATACGGTAAATTTTGATATCAAAGGGATGACTTGTGCAGGTTGCGAAGAGCACGTCAACCACGAAGTAAACAAGCTCGACGGAATTGTAACCTCAAAAGTGTCCTACGAAAATGGAAATGCCATCATTGAATTTGACCAAACCAAAACGAATGAAACGGAAATCGAGAAAGCAATCAATTCAACAGGCTATAAAGTAACCGACAAAAAACAAACGAATTAGTATGAAAGAATATGATGTATTTATAATTGGTTCGGGAATGGCGGGAATGACCATCGCCAATAAGTGCGCCTCAAAAGACCTGAAAGTCGGAATCACAGATGAATTACCGTATGGTGGTACTTGTGCTTTGAGAGGTTGTGACCCAAAAAAAGTGATTATAGGCGCTACGGAAGTGCGAGACTTTGCCAAAAGACTTAATGGAAATGGTATTGATACCATACCTAAAGTTAATTGGAAAGACATAATGGCCTTTAAACAAACCTTTGTGGATGAAATGCCACCAAAAATTGAAAAAGGATATAAAAAGAATGGCATAGACACCTTTCATAGTTCAGCAAAATTTCTATCAGATAACACATTAGAGGTTGGGAACGATAAAGTACAAGCTAAAAAAATTGTAATTGCATCAGGTTCAAAGCCAAGGGTTTTAGAATTCGAAGGTGGCCATTTTGCCAAATCCAGTACCAATTTCTTGAATTTAGAAGAATTGCCAAAATCGTTATTATTCATCGGTGGCGGCTATATCGCCTTTGAGTTTGCACATATTGCAGCTCGATGTGGTGCAGAAGTCACTATTGTTCATCGTGGGGAAAGTCCCTTGGAAAATTTTGAACAGGATATTGTAAAACATCTTGTTTCTGCCACAAAAGAGTTAGGCATAAAACTTATTCTTAATACGGATGTTACCGCTATTGAGAAAGTGGATGGCCAGTATCGTGTAGAGGGTAAATCCACAGAGAAAACAGAGTTTTTTGAAGCTGAAGCCGTTTTTAATTCTGCTGGACGACCACCTGCAATATTTGATTTGGATTTAGACAAAGCCAACATAGCTTATACCAAAAAAGGCGTTACCGTTAACGAATATCTTCAAAGTACTTCAAATCCCAATGTTTATTCAGCGGGCGATGCGGCAGATTCGGAAGGTTTACCATTAACGCCGGTTGCGGTTTTAGAAGGTCATACGGTTGCTTCAAATATCATCAAGGGCAATTCTAAAGAAGCAAGTTATCCACCTATGCCAACGGTAGTTTTTACTTTGCCTACTATGGCATCTGTTGGCTATACTGAATCGAAAGCGAAAGAGCTGAATTACAATATTCGAGTAAATTTTGAGGAAGTTGGCAGTTGGTTTAATGCCAAAAGATTGAATGTAAAAGATTATGCATTCAAAACTATCATTGACGAAGAAACTCAAACAATTTTGGGTGTGCATCTAATCGGACCACATACAGAAGAAACAATCAATCTTTTTGCAATGGCCATAAAAACAAAGATGAAAGTCAATGAGATTAGAACAATGATTTTCTCATATCCAACATTAGCTTCGGACATACCACATATGCTTTAATCAAAAATTGAATGGAAACTATATTAAAATCAGAAATTACCTGTCCAAACTGCGGCCATAAAAAAGCAGAAGATATGCCAACAAATGCTTGTCAATTTTTCTACGAGTGTGAGAACTGTAAAGAGGTTCTAAAGCCAAATGAAGGGGATTGTTGCGTTTATTGCTCTTATGGGTCTGTACCTTGTCCACCCATTCAGGAAGAAAGGGGATGTTGCTGATAAATTTTGAGACTATCCTACCTATTAACAACAATCAATTGTACCTTACAAATTTTAGGAAGAATTCAATAACTATTTATACGTTGAAGTAAACCAAAAAATGAATCAGGATTCCAATAACATAACAGTTCCTAACCCACCATCAGCACAGACACTGACCACCGCCTTCTTGCCGGGCCCCATTTGCGCCAGTTCCTTTATAGCCTGGTTAATAATTCTTGCGCCAGTTGCACCGAAAGGGTGACCAATGGCAATACTTCCACCATTAGGATTAAGGTTTTCCCAAGGAAATGAACCAAAGTCAAATGAAATACCCACCTTTTTCAAGTGATTTTTATCTTCAAGCAATTTAATGTTTGCCGCTACTTGTGCCCCAAATGCTTCGTGTATTTCCCATAGGTCAATTTCATCATAACGAAGTTTATGTCTTTCCAACAATCTGGGTATGGCAAAAGTAGTGGCCATCAACAGTCCTTCGTCTTCAATATTTACGGCGGCAATTTCCCAGTCTATTAATTGAGCAGCATAGGATTCATCGGAAAATTTCTCTTTTGCCTTTGAACCACATACCCATAAACCTGCGGCACCATCGGTCAACAAAGAAGAATTGCCCGCTGTCAGTGAACCGCTACCCGACTCTTTATCGAATACAGGCTTTAGCTTGGCCAACTGTTCCAAACTTGTATTTTCTCTTGGAATATTATCCCCTTCAACGCCATCCAATGGTAAAATCAGATCATCAAAAAATCCATTATTTTTTCCCTTTATATAATTTTGATGGCTGTTAAGGGCTATCTCGTCTTGCAACGCTCTATCGATCTGAAGTCGTTTTGTGGTAATTTCAGAATGTTCGCCCATACTCAGGCCAGTAGTTCTGTTGGTAACACTCGGGATAAACAACCGTATATCCCCAAAACTCAAATCTTTCAATTTTGAAAACTTATCCGAAAGGGTTTTGCTTTGGAACAACCGCCGTAACCAGTCGGAAAAATTCTGGTTCAATCCAAGTTGAACCCGACTCATACTTTCGACGCCGCCCACTAGGGCAACCTCTTCTTCGCTTATCAATCCAACAGCCTCAATGGCTGCCATCATACTGGTGCTACAGGCCATAATTGTTGTCAACGCAGGAATACTCTGATCTAATTCTGCATCCATAAGTATCTCACGTGCAAGATTACTATAACCTAGATTTGGCGCTACTGAACCCCAAATAAAAAGATTGGGGGATAAAGAGTCTCTTTTTATCATTTCCTGAACAACGGGAATGGATAATTGAAGGGTATCTTTATCTTTAAAATTTTTATCAACCTTTGCAAAAGGTGTTCTTAACCCTGCAATTAACCATATAGCTTCCTTTTCTTTTTTCATACAACCTGTATTTTAATTTCAATATAATATAGTTTAACCATATTGTTAGCGAAATTGAAAATGTTTTTTAAAAGTTTTAAAAAGCCAGCTCATCTAAATCTTCACTTAAGCCTGTTTCATATCTTTTTGCATTTTAGAATTCGACATTACTTTGCACAACCTGTGCATCGATTAATTTGTATCTTTGTTAAAATTTATGAAAACACTTTTTTCCATATCAATGTCGCTATTATTCTTTTTTCAGGGAATTAGTATTGATATGGACTTTTGTGGACCCATTAAAGAAATTTCAAACATCGTAACGCATTACCAAGACCATAAAGTTTATGGTGACTCTTTCCTCGATTATGTAGTTGAGGATTACTTTGGTAAGGAAGCAAAAGATGAAAGGCACCACAATGACTCTGATAAGGAGAATGCACCTGTACATAGCCATCATCAATGTTGTCATCCCTTAGTTTTGTTTGCTGCAAATAAAAATACCGATACAACAAATCGGTTAAAGTTTGAAGATAAAAAGCAATTTAGTTTATATAAGGTAAACTTCACTTCCAGATATCTGGAATCTCTATTCCAACCCCCTAAAGTATAATTCAGTTTTTTTAAGGATAGCTATATCCTATCGTGATGCTTTTCAAGATAAGTATCACATCATAAACGTATTGCATCTATTTGCATTGCGAGGTTTAAACTGAATTAATACTTTTTCTATGATTAACAAAATCATTTCATTTTCCATTAATAACAAGTTTATTATTGGCCTATTTATAGTAGCGCTTGTGGGTACGGGCATTTGGTCTATGGCTACTATAAACCTGGGTTCTGTACCCGATATTACCAACAACCAAGTACAAGTTATTACCGTTGCCCCAAATTTAGGTACTGAAGATATTGAGCAATTTGTTACCTATCCAGTAGAATTGGCAATGGCCAACCTTCCTGACGTTATCGAGCTACGTTCCGTATCCCGATTTGGGCTGTCTGTGGTTACCATTGTCTTTGAGGATGAAGCGGGTACCTACCTGCCCCGGCAATTGGTGCAAGAAAAATTAACCGAAGTTTCAGGGGAAATCCCCGAAGGCTTCGGCGAGCCATTTATGGCACCCATAACTACAGGTTTGGGCGAAATATTCCAATATACCTTAAAAGTAAAGGAAGGCTACGAAGAAAAATACGATGCTATGGAGCTTCGTACCATTCAGGATTGGATTGTAAAGCGCCAAATGGCATTAGTTCCTGGAGTAGTTGAAGTGAATGCTTTTGGAGGCTACGTAAAGCAGTACGAAGTGGCCATAAACCCTGACAAACTAAAAAGTTTTGGCATTACAATGAATCAGGTTTTTGAAGCCCTTGAAATGAACAATGCCAATACGGGAGGCGCTTATATTGAAAAAAACCACCAAGCCAATTTTATCCGTGGCGAGGGTTTAGCGCGTAGCCTTGAAGACTTGGAAAACACCGTTGTAACCACTCAAAACGGAAGCCCAGTTTTGGTAAGGGACGTTGCCGAAAAAGTAGGCTTTGGCAATCAAGTGCGCTATGGTGCGTTTACCCAAGATGGACACGAAACTGTTGGTGGTCAAATTTTAATGCTTAAAGGCGAAAGCCCTGGCACTGTCATAGAAAATGTACAAGAGCGCATCAACGAAATTCAAAAATCGCTTCCAGAAGGTGTTTACATAGAACCGTTTTTAAGCCGAAGTGAACTCATTGGAAGAACCACAAGTACCGTAGAAACAAATCTTATTGAAGGTTCGCTTATCGTAATTTTTGTACTGGTATTACTCTTGGGAAGTTTCCGTGGCGGATTGATAACAGCCTCTGTAATTCCGCTATCATTACTCTTTGCATTTATCCTGATGAAGCAATTTGGTGTATGGGCCAATTTAATGTCCTTGGGAGCAATCGATTTTGGAATCATTGTGGATGGTGCAGTTATTATTGTAGAAGGAATGGTATTTCACATCCATCAACGGATGAAAAAATCAAAAGCAGCGATAGGTCAGGCCGAAATGGACGAAATCGCCTACGACTCGGCAAGTACAATGATGAATTCGGCATTTTTCGGACAGCTAATTATCCTTATTGTATTTACACCGATTCTCTTTTTGACAGGTGTTGAAGGAAAAATGTTCCGTCCAATGGCTTTTACTTTCGGATTTGCAGTTCTGGGAGCGATTATCCTTTGTCTTACCTACGTGCCAATGATTTCGTCAATGTTCCTAAAACCTGCCAAAAATCAGAACAGTTGGTTCGCTAAATTTGAAAACAAGATTGACAGATTCAGTGATAAAATAATGTCCGGTTTAAACAGGGCGTATGTACCCTTGCTCAATTTTGCACTTCGATTTAGAGCAGGTGTTGTTTTAGGTGCAGTCGCCTTATTATTGATTGCGGGATATATTTTCAGCAATATGGGTGGCGAATTCATACCCAAATTTGATGAGGGCGATATTGCATTTCAGGCCTTGATAAAACCAGGTAGTAGTCTTACAGAATCCATTGACGCTTCAAAAAAACTTCAGAATTTAATCAATGAATTTCCAGAAGTAAAAACTGTGGTTTCGCGAATTGGTGTGGCCGAAATACCAACCGACCCAATGCCAATGGACATTGCCGATAGCTATATCATTCTTGAAAAGGATAAGAGCAAGTGGACTTCCGCAGAGAGCAAAGAAGAACTCATAGAAAAAATACAGGAAAAAATTTCTGTAGTACCAGGTGTAAATTTCGTGTTTACGCAACCTGTAGAACTTCGTTTTAATGAATTATTGACAGGTGTTCGTGAGGACGTGGCCATCAAATTGTACGGAGAAGATTTGGACGTGTTGGCAGACAAGGTTCAGGAAATCGCAGCGGTTATCAGAAGTGTTCCCGGAGCGGCCGACCTCAATGTGGAAGCTACGAGCGGTTTACCACAGATGACGGTAGAGTACAATCGCGCAAAAATGGCACAGTACGGAGTAACCGTCGATAAACTAAATGATTATGTAAGTGCTGCCTTTGCAGGAGAAGCGGCAGGTGTGATTTTTGAGGGTGAAAAACGCTTTGATGTGGTTATTCGTTTGGCAAAGGAGTTTAGACAAGACATCAACAATCTTAAAAATCTGTATATCGATTTACCCAGTGGTGCACAAGTACCGTTGAAAGAGGTTGCAAATATTAGTTACAAACCAGGGCCGATGCAAATTTCAAGGGACAACACCTCGCGTCGTATTTCGGTAGGGGTCAATGTTCGTGGACGTGATGTAAAATCGATGGTCGAGGAAATTCAGCAAAAATTGGAAACAGATGTAAAACTGCCACCTGGTTATTTTGTAACCTACGGAGGCTCGTTCGAGAACTTACAGCGTGCATCAGACCGATTAATGATTGTAGTGCCTATCGCACTTTTCCTAATATTCATATTGCTCTACTTTGCGTTGAGCTCGTTCTCGCAATCGCTTATGATTTATATGGCAGTACCTCTGGCAGCCATTGGCGGTGTGTTTGCCCTTTGGATAAGGGGAATGCCCTTTAGTATTTCAGCAGGAGTCGGTTTTATTGTACTGTTTGGGGTAGCGGTATTAAATGGATTGGTACTGATAAACAAATTCAACGAATTAAAAGAAAGTGGAATGACAGACTTAAAAAAACGAATATACGAGGCAACGCACGAGCGCCTACGCCCTATTTTATTAACCGCAACGGCGGCCATTATGGGCTTTATCCCAATGGCGATTTCTACCTCGGGCGGTGCAGAAGTGCAACGACCCTTGGCAACGGTGGTTATCGGCGGATTGCTCACAGCAACATTTTTAACACTTGTGGTCCTTCCAGTATTGTATTATTGGTTGGAAGCTCGTAAGCAACGAAAGGATAACGGTAATGACCCAAGTTATATTAATAAGAGCACTACTGTTTTGGTTGTGTTATTGAGCTTGGGAGGATTTTTAACCTCGAATTCAGTAAATGCACAAGACCGTGGTATCGCACAGACTATTACTTTAGAGGAAGCTATTTCTTTGGCAAAAGAAAACTATCCTTCCCTTAAGGAAAGTCAGTCTTTTATAGACCGTGAGCGGGCGATGAAAGGAACAAGTTTCGACCTTGGTAGCACACAATTTTTTACGGGCAAAGAAGAATTCGGTAATGACCTGCCCGGTGTGCAAACTACCATTGGGGTGCAGCAGGGAAATATCGATTTGTTATCTGGTTTCTCAAAATCAAAGTTCTATAAGCAACGTGTTCAATTGGGCGAGAAGTTTTATGCCCTTAGCGAGCAACAATTGGTGCGTAATGTGATGCAGGCCTATGACCAGATAAATTATAACAAAGCCCAGTTACGCTTCGCGGAACAATTGGACAGTGTGTATAACAACTTCAAGACAGCTGCAGAACTGCGCTTTGATACAGGTGAAACGGGAAAGCTGGAATTTATCGCGGCTTCTTCTGAATATCAACAGATACAGGTCTTGAGACAACAGGCCTATGACGATATCGAGATTGCCAAAAGGGCGTTGAAACAGTATTTGGGGATTGACCAAGAAATTGAAACCGTTGGAGGTACTTACGAACCGTTGAATTATATGAACGTTTTAGATTCAACATCCATAGATAACAATCCATTGTTGCAATATTCTATACAAAATGCCGAGGTGAGCAAAGCCAACGTTGGCGTCGAAAAATCCCAGTTTTTGCCAAAGTTCAACCTTACCTATGGAAGACAAATCGTTGACGATGTTTCAGGGTTCAACACCTATCAAGCAGGTATAAGTATCCCGTTGTGGTTCTTCCCTCAAAAAGCAAGGGTCAAGGCTGCTAAGGCAGATGCAATGGTAGCCGAGAACCAATATTTGGAACAAAAGGCAATAACCGAAAGCAGGGTATCACAATTGTTAAAATCATTGGAAAAAACCCAAAAAACACTGAATTATTACCAAGAAGGTGCATTGGTTTTGGCCGAAGAGCAAATTACAACAGCAGAACTTGCTTCCAAAGAAGGCGAAATAGACTATGTAAACTATATCACGATTTTAAACAGTGCCATTCGCATAAAGCAGAACCACTTACAATTTATTAACCAGTATAATCAACAAGCCATTGAGTTACAGTATCAATTGGGCAATCTATAAACCTAAAAAAGGAGAATATAATGAAAAATATAGCAATAATTACAACAGTACTATTAACCTTCTTATTGGTAGGCTGTAACGATAAGCCCGATTCTGAATTGGGTCAAAATGAAACTGAAGGCGTGTCAAAAACCGAAGCTACGCACGGCGAAGAGGGTCACGACGAAGAAGAAGGTGGCCACGAGGAAGAAGGAGAAGAAGGCGTGGTAGAACTTACCACACAACAAATAGAGACCATTGGCTTAGAGACCAAGACCTTGGAAAAAAGAAACCTCGGTAACAATATTAAAGTTACAGGTAATCTGGAGCTATTTCCTCAAGATATGGCCAACATTAGTCCTTTTGTAGGCGGTAATGTACGTTCCATCAAAGTAATAGAAGGAGATAAAGTACGAAAGGGTGAGGTTTTGGCCTATTTGGAACATCCAGATATCATTTCTATGCAACAGGAATATCAGGAAAAGAACGATGAACTTGTGTTTCTCAAGCAAGATTTTGAGCGAAAACAGACCCTTTATGATAAAGGAGTTTCCTCTGGAAAAGAATTTCAAATGGCGCAATCCAAATTTCGTTCTACAACATCGAGTGTAAATGGATTAAGGTCTAAACTACGCCTGTTGGGAATCAATACGACTAAGGTTGAACAAGGTGAAATATTTTCAGCCGTACCTATTACTACGCCAATTTCTGGCTATGTCGATGACATAATGGTAACCTTAGGAGACTATGTGGCCACACAGACCAAAATGTTTACAGTAAGTGACAATTCAAAAATTCACTTGGACCTTAAGGTATATGAAAAAGACATACCAAAAGTAAAGGTGGGTCAAAAAATACAATTTACCGTAGCGTCAAGACCAGATGAGCTGTTAAGTGCCGAAGTACATTCCATTGGAAAAACATTTGAGGAAGACCCAAAAGCCCTGCACGTTCACGCAGATATAGACAATAAAAACGGCGACCTCTTACCAGGTATGTATGTAGAAGGACGAATTATACAGGGAAAAAAGTCAGGGTTTGCTGTTCCTGAGGAAGCAATCATCAAGGAAGGAGAACAGTCCTACGTGTTTATCGTGGATGAAGACGAAGCACCAGAAGAAAATAAAATGAAGTTTAAGAGAATACCTGTAAGCATTGGCGTGCACGATTTAGGGTTTGTAGAAGTAAACCTTCCAGCTGAGATTACCAATGACATAAAAATAGTAACAAAAGGAGCCTATACCCTTTCTTCGGAAATGGTCAAGGGCGAATTGGAACACGGTCATTAATTCAACAATAATTAAAGGTTTTGATTCCGAGTTTGTTTATCGACTTAATTTAGTTAGTTAAAAATTAAAGAACAGGCTCGGTTCAAAATCAATTAAAAATCTAAATAGCATCGATATGAAAGAAATAAAAGCATTTGTAAAACCAAACCGCATACAAAGGGTCATCGAAGCCCTAAGCGACAATGGTTTTAAAAGTATGACCCTTTCACAAGCAGAGGGTACTGGCGCATTCAAAGCAAAAGGAGCAAGACCTTCCCTTGATTTTAATATAACCGATAGCCCAGTTGTTAAAGTGGAATTGGTATGTCAAAATGAAGAAGCGCAATCAGCAATCGACATCATCTTAGAAAATGGTAAAACGCCCGAACCTGGCGACGGAATTATTTATCTATCTGATATTGAGGATGCCTTCCAAATCAAAACAGGTGAATCCCTAAAACGGTACGACCTCTAAAACCCAGTGATAGAAATGGAAAAAATAGTCCAACTTCTGGAAAGCAAAGGCATACGACCTACGGCTATGCGGCTAATGACCTATAAGCGCTTGGCAGAATTAGAGGTGGCAATTAGCCTTGGCGATTTGGAAAAGGATTTTAAAATATCCGAAAGGAGCACCCTATTTAGAACAATGAAAACCTTTGAAGATAAAGGCATTGTCCACCAAATTGAAGATGGCACAGGAGTATTAAAGTACGCCCTATGCGAAGAGAATTGTGAATGTGAGGTTGGCAACGACCTGCACCTGCATTTTCATTGCAGCAACTGCGATGAAACCGTTTGCCTCACAGAACATAAAATACCACAAATCAATCTACCGGAGGGTTATATCACAGAAGATATCAATCTGGTTGTAAAAGGTGTGTGTGAGAAGTGCAGTAGGCAATCAAACTAATTAATATCAAGAAATATAAACCATAAAAAATCCTATTATGTTAGCGATTTATAAAAAAGATAATATCCTATACGCATTGGCAGAAAATGGTATGGACAAAGATGATGCCACAATGTTATTAACGGCTGTTAGTGAGCATCTTGAAAAATACAAAAGTGCTGCTTGGTATATAGAAGTCAGTGAAGTCAAAAATACAAGGCATCAAACTGTAGAAAATGAAATGGAATTCAAAATTCCTAAACAAGACCATTTAAAAAAAGTGGCACTTGTAGGTAGTATAGAATGGCAGGAAGAATTTACCAAAAATCTTTTGCCATTCTCTGAGGCACATATTAAATATTTTCATTCGGAAGATAAAGAACTTGCTAAAAGCTGGATTGAAAAATAACGATGGCGAAATAAAATATTGAATTTTTTAAAATGAAAAGCGTGTAATTAGGAATTCCGAAAAAAAATGTAAGAATCCCAGGATTTAGATAGTCAAGGTTTAAAAAAAATGGTTTACAGGAAAAAAATAGCGTTCATAATAATAATTGGCTTTCTCTTTGGACTGTTCATCATTCAGCCCTTGGGACTATCACTTTACTTATATGATGAAACAGGAGATACTGGTAACTGGTACGCACTTTTTTTAGCAACCATTAAAAACACGATACGTTTTGGTGATATAGACCAAATATTTAAAAATGTTTTGTTCGGGATTATGGGCAGTAGCCTTACCCTTATGGTTTTTCTAAGAAATAAAATTTTCATTTTAACAAAGAAAAGGATTGACGGCAATACAATTATAGAGCTTATTAAAAATGGCGAAAATCAGTTTGTGGAATTCAAGGCTACCCTGAGGTGGGATTTACGTCAATCCAAAGTGAATAAACAGTTGGAATTTGTTATTGCCAAGACCATTGCGGGCTTTATGAACACCAACGGTGGTAAATTGCTTATAGGAGTAGACGATAACGGTAACATCCTCGGTCTAAACCAGGATTTTGAAACTTTGAAAAAACCTGGTACAGATGGTTTTGAGCAATACCTGATGCAGTTGATATCTTTAAAATTGGGCACCCATTTATGTACGGCTGTAAATGTATCTTTTTACAGATATGGAGAAAATGACGTGTGCTACATAGAAATAGACCCGGCCAAAACACCAGTCTATCTAAGTCAAGACGGGAGGTCACGGTTTTATATTAGAACGGGCAATGGAACGCGCGAACTCGATTTGCCCGAAGCCATCTTGCACTTAGGAAAAGAGAAGGCGCTTTATAATTAAGAAAAGCAAGCGTAAAGCCAATGGATATTTGCACATACAATGCAGTAATATTTTAAATAGATTAATATAAAGATATACAAATATGTTACAGATAATAAACTTAGAACAAGAACATCTTATTGCCGCTAAAATCAGCGGAAAACTTACGGAAAAGGATATGGAAAAGATGCATCCGCTTATCCACAACATCATAGAAAAAGGCCATAAAGTGGACTTCTATTTTGAAATGGAAGATTTTAAAGGCTATACCCTTAAAGGCTTTTGGGAAGACCTAAAGATTGATTCGGCACACTTGGGAGATTATGGCAAGATGGCCTTTGTGGGCAACAAAAAATGGCAGGAATGGGCCGCGAAGGCAACTGATTTTTTCATAAAGTCTGAAGTTAAATTTTTTGATATTTCCGAGGAACAACAGGCCCAAAACTGGATTAAATCTTAATTAACGATAACAAAACCATTAATAATATGAAAGACAAGGAAAAGCACAGCAAAGACGATGGCCACAATCACGACCACGGTGGCATCTTCGGTAAAAACACGGAGCTCTATTTTGCAATTTTAAGTGGGGTCACACTAATTACAGGTTTCCTGTTGGAAAAATATACAGGGGTTTCAGCTAACATCCCTTTTGGGCTCTATATTGCAGCCTACTTTTTTGGAGGTTATTTTACCCTAAAGGAGGCCATTACCAAAGTGTCCAAAGGCGAATTTGAAATCGATTTCCTGATGCTGGTCGCAGCTGCAGGAGCCGCCTATTTGGGCGAGTGGGCAGAAGGTGCCTTGCTGCTGTTCCTTTTCAGTCTGGGTCACGCACTGGAAAACTACGCAATGGGCAAGGCAAAAAAGTCCATTGCAGCGTTAACAGACCTTGCGCCTAAAACCGCACTATTAAAGAAGGATGACGATACCGTTGAAGTGGGTATTGAAGAGTTACAGGTAGGTGATACTATCGTGGTACGCCCCAACAGTAAAATATCTGCTGATGGTGTTATTGTAAAGGGCAATAGTAGTATAGACCAGTCACCCATTACCGGAGAAAGCGTTCCAGTGGACAAAACACCAATAGAAAATCCCGATAAGGAATATACAGCAAAAAGCGATATTCCCGACGAGAACCGTGTATTTTCAGGAACTATCAATGGCAACAATACCCTTGAAATAAAGGTGATTAAAGAGGCAAAAGATTCTACCCTCAACCGCTTGGTCACTATGGTTCAAGAGGCTCAGGACCAAAAATCGCCCACACAATTATTGACCGACAAGTTTGAGCGGTACTACGTGCCATCGGTAATCTTATTGGTCATACTATTGAATTTTGCTTTCCTGGTCATTGATGAAACGTGGAATGAAAGCCTGTACCGTTCCCTGGCGGTACTTGTGGCAGCCAGTCCTTGTGCCTTGGCTATATCTACGCCATCTGCTGTATTGAGTGGTGTAGCAAGAGCAGCACGAGGCGGGGTTTTGATAAAAGGCGGTCGCCCCTTGGAAGATTTAGGGGTACTTACCGCTCTCGCTTTTGACAAAACGGGAACACTTACCGAAGGAAAACCAAAGCTTACCGACGTCGAAAGTTTTGGCAATATAGATAAAAATGAACTGTTGGAAATTGCGATTGCTGTTGAGGAACTGAGCGACCATCCCCTGGCAAAGGCTGTTGTACGTGACGGAATGGAACGGCTTGGAAAGGACACCAAGATTCCAGATGCTGATGATTTGGAGGCCGTACAGGGCAAGGGCATAAAGGCAAACTATCAAGGGAATTCCATTTACATAGGCAATCTGGAGCTTTTCGAGGATATTGATAAAGGTGTTCCCAGCGATGTATCAGAAAAGGTAAGAGCGCTTGAAGGGGAAGGTAAGACCACGATGCTTATCAAAAGAGGCAATGAATTTATAGGGATGCTCGGGCTTATGGACACCCCACGGGAAAAAGCCAAGGAAACCCTTGCCCAACTTAAGGAAATAGGCATCAAGAAAATGATAATGCTTACGGGCGATAACCAGAAAGTGGCCGACGCTGTAGCCGAGGAAATCGGGTTGACCGAAGCACGCGGAAGCCTGCTTCCCGAAGAAAAAGTGGAGGCCATCAAAAAACTTGCGGAACAGGAAAATAAACTGGCAATGGTGGGGGATGGTGTTAATGATGCGCCTGCAATGGCAAACAGTACCGTTGGTATTGCAATGGGTGCAGCAGGAAGCGACGTGGCCTTGGAGACCGCAGATATAGCGCTGATGGCCGATAAACTGGAAACCCTACCCTTTGCCATTGGTTTGAGCAGAAAAGCAAAAGCGATTATCAGGCAAAACTTATGGGTAAGTTTGGGGGTTGTTGCCTTTTTAATCCCTGCGACCATAATGAGTTGGGCAAGTATCGGCATAGCCGTTGCGGTTCACGAAGGCTCTACGTTGGTAGTGGTGGTCAATGCATTGCGCTTGCTCGCCTATAAGAAATAAATGTAATAAAGGAGATTGCTTTTGAATCAAGCTTAAAATGACCAAAACGGAAAAAATATTGTCAAGTCACGGTATTCGCCCTACTCAAATGAGGTCCAAGATATACAGGTATCTGAGAAGGAAGCAAAGTGCCGTGTCCTTTTCCGATTTAAAAAAGGTCTTTGCTGAAAAGAGCGAAACCAATAAGACAGCAAACAGAACGACCTTTTATCGCAACCTTAAGATTTTTGAGGATAAAGGACTTATTCATCAGATAAATGATGGAACCGGAGTGGCAAAATTTGCGATTTCTTATGAAAATGTTAAAGGTAAGTATGGTTCAGATTTACATCTGCACTTTCATTGTACCGAATGTAAGAAAACAATCTGTTTGCCAAATAAAATACCGGAAGACAGTTTGCCAGATGATTATAAAATAAACAATGTAAATCTGGTATTAAAAGGAATATGTGTGAAATGTAAGAAAAAATAACAGGTGGGAGTTCCAGAATTTTGAACCCTTGCGCCCAAGAGTCAAGTTCAAGGTTCTTCCACCTTATTTAACCAAAAAAATCTACTTATGGAAAAATATGATATAACAATAATTGGTTCCGGTCCGGGTGGCTATGTGTGTGCCATACGTGCGGCACAACTGGGCTTTAAAGTGGCCATAATCGAAAGGTACAGTACCCTTGGCGGCACTTGCCTTAACGTGGGTTGCATCCCTTCAAAAGCCTGGCTGGAAGCATCGGAACATTACCACAAGCTCAAACACCAATTCGAGGATTTCGGCATTGATGTCAAGGAAGCGAATGTGGATATTGTAAAAATGAACCAAAGGGTTCAAGACGTCGTGGGGGAAATCATCAATGGGGTAGCCTACCTGATGAAGAAGAACAAGGTCACCGTTTATGAAGGCCACGGAACCATCAAGGACAAAAACACCATTGAGATTAAGGGCGAAGAAAAAACACAAACCATAGAAACCGATAAGATAGTAATCGCCACCGGGTCGAAACCCGCATCCTTGCCCAACATAGAAATAGATAAAAAAAGGATTATTTCCTCTACGGAAGCCCTTGCCCTTAAAGAAATCCCCAAACACTTAATGGTTGTTGGCGGTGGTGTCATTGGGGTCGAGATAGGTTCGGTCTTCGCCAGGTTGGGTTCAAAAGTATCCATAGTAGAGTATTTTGATGGGCTTATCTATACAATGGACAAATCCATAGTGCATCAATTGTACAGGTCCCTAAGAAAACAGGACATCGAGTTCTATCTGGAACATAAGGTCACAAAAGCTGTGGCAGCAGATGATAAGGTGACCCTTACGGCACAGAATAGGAAAGACGACAAGGAAATGCAATTGGAAGGAGACTATTGCCTGATGGCCATTGGGAGAAAACCATTTACATCAGGTCTTGGCCTTGAAAACCTGGGAGTGGAAACCAACGAAAAAGGACAAATAAAAGTTGATGATAACCTGGAAACCAATGTGAAAGGGGTCTATGCCATTGGAGATGTAGTCCGTGGGGCGATGCTCGCCCATAAGGCCAGTGAAGAAGGTGTTTTTGTGGCCGAACGCATTGCGGGACAAAAGCCGCATATCAATTATTCCCTCATACCAAACATTGTCTATACCCAGCCAGAAGTGGCTGGCGTGGGACTTACCGAAGAGGAACTTAAAGACGCAGGAAGAGCAATAAAAACGGGCTCGTTTCCCTATAAGGCGAATGCAAGGGCCAAGATAAGTATGGACACTGACGGCTTTATAAAAGTGATTGCAGACAAGGAAACCGATGAAATTTTGGGCGTGCATATGATAGGTCCGCGCATAGCCGATAGTTATACGGAAGCTGTCGTGGCGATGGAATTTAGGGCAGCGGCAGAAGATATTGCCAGAATGTCCCACGGACACCCCACATTTTCAGAAACCTTTAAGGAAGCCTGCCTAGCCGCTACCGAAGACAGGGCGTTGCATATATAAAATTATAAAAAAACGAAGATGAGGAAAATTCAAAAGCTAACCCAAGAAATCAACGAATTGACAGTAAGGATAGAACACGAATATCCCGAACTCTATCGGTATTTGGATGAGAATCCCATAACGATTCCCGTAGATGATGAAGCAAAACCGACCATTAAATCGTTCGCTGATTATTTGGAGAGCTTAAAATCGATTTTGGAAAAATATATGGAATCCCATAAGTAAAGATTTAAAACACCAAACGTAGAATTTAATACAGATTATTTAAATGTCCACTATAAACAAAAGCACTTTTAAGGTAAGTCAAATGGATTGCCCTTCGGAAGAACAGATGATACGGATGAAACTGGAGTCAAATCCTCAAATCAAATATCTGGACTTTGACATTCCGAATAGGAAATTAGATGTGTACCATCAGGGGAATGCCCAAGAAATAAATGTGGCATTGGGGGCATTAAAGCTGGGAGAAAAACTCTTGGGAACAGAAAAGGCGGAAAAACCTATTGACGAAGACGAGACCAAACAAAAGAAGATACTCTGGTGGGTCTTGTACATCAATTTTGGTTTTTTTGTTATCGAAATGACTACGGGTTGGATTTCTTCCTCGATGGGTCTAATTGCCGATTCACTGGATATGCTGGCCGATTCCATTGTGTACACATTGAGCCTTTTTGCCGTAGGTGGTGCCATTGCACGAAAAAAGAAAGTGGCGAATTTCAGTGGCTATTTTCAAATGGCCTTGGCCCTGCTGGGATTTTCGGAAGTCCTGAGAAGGTTTTTGAGCAGTAGCGAAACCCCTTTGTTCCAATGGATGATCATCGTTTCCATTTTCGCCCTTATCGGCAACCTCGTTTCCCTATGGTTGATAAACAAGGCCAAAAGCAAGGAAGCGCATATGCAGGCAAGTGCCATCTTTACCTCAAACGATATTGTTGTGAACGGCGGAGTAATACTGGCAGGGGTGCTGGTTTATTTTTTGGACAGTAAATGGCCCGATTTGGTCATAGGCGGTGTTGTGTTTGCGTTTGTGATGCGTGGGGCTATTAGAATTTTAAAATTGTCCAAATAATTTAAATAAAACATTTGCAATGCATAAACTGATGAACATTCAAAAGGTCGGAATTAAAAACCCAAGCTAAACACTAAAATTATTAATGGAAAAATCGAGAAAAAAGAATCTTAAAGAAGCAAGGACACTTCAAGTATGGAACGTCATTTATGACGTTACTGAAGTGGTCATTTCGCTAATTGCGGGAATCACAGCAAACAGTTCTGCGTTGATAGGCTGGGGTCTTGATAGCACCATCGAGGTGATAAGTGCCGGAACATTGGGCTGGCGGTTGCACGGCGAAATCAAAGGCATTGATGAAAGGCGTGTAGAGAAAAGAAAAATGATAACGCTCTACGTCATTGCGATATCCTTTGCGCTTATCTGTGCCTTCATATCCTATGATTCCATATCAAAACTGATTAGTCAAGAAACGGCTTCCTGGTCAACGATTGGCATTGTGATACTTATGGTATCATTGGTTGTAAATCCCATTTTGATTTACTACAAAAGGAACTATGGAAATAAACTGGATAGTCCCGCACTGTTAGCGGATGCCAAGGACACTTTTATCTGCCTGTACCAAACCGTGGTAGTCCTATTGGGTCTGCTGCTCGTGAAATGGTTGGGCTGGTGGTGGGCCGACCCTGTCGCGGCATTATTAATTGTCCCCTATGCAGCAAAAGAAGGGTGGGAAGCCTTTACCAAAGCAAAAATATTAAAATGAATCTCAATAAATAATGAAAGAAATAGAAAAAACATTGGAAAACAAAAGTGTGCGTCCTACGACAATGCGCATTTTGATTTATAAGTATATGGCCGAGAAAGAAATTGCAGTTGCATTGACGGACATTGAGAACGCTTTCGCGAAAGCGGACAGAACTACGCTCTATCGAACCTTAAAAACTTTTGAAGAAAAAGGAATTGTGCACCAAATAGACGATGGCACCAATATTTCAAAATATGCGCTTTGTGAACCTGGGTGCAATTGTGAAATCGAACAAGATTTACACTTGCATTTTCATTGTAACAACTGCGATGAAACCGTATGTCTCACAGAACATAAAATACCGCAGGTTAATCTACCCGATGGGTACGTGGCTGAGGATGCTAACTTGGTTATAAAAGGAATTTGCGAAAAGTGTAGCGGGCAATAAATGCACTTCCGTTGCACGGTTTAAACCTGTACTTTGAACGCTGAAAATTAGAAGTTATGATACAGTTTATAGAAACAAAAAAAGAAAACCTGATTGCCGCAAAGCTTTCGGGCAAATTGAATGAAGAAAATTTAAAGACTGTTCACGAACGCATACACCGAATCATCGACAGTGGACATAAAGTGAATTTCTATTTTGAAATGGAAGATTTTGAAGGCTATACTCTAAAAGGTTTTTGGGAAGACATAAAAACAGATGCCGCACATATCGATGACTATGGAAAAATGGCGTTTGTCGGCGAAAAGAAATGGCAAGAATGGGCTGCGAAAGCCACCGATTTCTTCACAAGCTCGGAAGTAAAATACTTCGATTTAAAAGATAAAGAACAAGCAAAAATTTGGATAGCAGAATAGATGAAAAAGAAAAAAGTAAATTTACGCGACATAGACCCTAAAGAACATAAAGGCGAGCACAGCCACGATGACGGACACAATCACGGCAGTCCAGAAGAATTGTCAAACTTCAGAACTTATTTGCCTGCCATTTTCAGCTTTGTGATGCTGATTGCTGGAATTGCCATTGATTATTTTGATGCCTTCCCCTTCTTTAAAGGTTGGATTCGCGTTGTCTGGTATACAGTAGCTTATATCCCGGTTGGATTTCCCGTGATACGGGAAGGATGGAATAGTATCTTAAAAGGCGATTTCTTTACGGAATTTTTCTTGATGTCCATTGCCACTTTGGGGGCTTTTGCCATAGGCGAATATCCCGAAGGTGTGGCGGTTATGTTGTTCTATGCCGTAGGCGAACTGTTCCAGAATGCAGCGGTCAACCGTGCCAAAAGAAATATTAAAGCACTACTCGATGTGCGCCCTAATGAAGCCTTGGTCTATCGTGATGATGATTTTGTCTCTGTCAATCCTGAAACCGTCGAGATTGGCGAGAAAATTCAGGTTCGGGTGGGTGAAAAAGTACCACTTGATGGTATTTTACTTTCAGAGAAAGGGTCGTTCAATACCGCAGCGTTAACAGGCGAAAGCAAGCCCGATACCATTGCGAAAGGCGAAAAGGTTTTTGCGGGAAGTATCAATCTCGATGGTGTCATCGAAGTTGAAACCACCAAAGAATTTAAGGACAGTTCCATTGCCCGTATTCTGGATATGGTGCAGAATGCCACCGCTCGTAAATCAAAGACTGAATTGTTCATCAGAAAGTTTGCGCGGATTTACACACCAATCGTTGTATTTCTTGCTATCGGCTTAACGTTTTTGCCTTACTTTTTTGTGGACGATTATGTATTTAGGGATTGGCTTTATCGTGCGTTAATTTTCTTGGTTATTTCCTGTCCCTGTGCGTTGGTCATTTCTATTCCCTTGGGTTATTTTGGCGGATTGGGTGCAGCATCGCGCAACGGTATTCTATTCAAAGGCGCATCCTTTTTGGACGCAATGACCAAAGTTAACACGGTGGTAATGGACAAAACGGGAACTGTTACCAAAGGGGTCTTTAAGATTAAGGAAGTAGTCAATAAATCCGCTTTCGCGGAAGCGGAATTTATGCAATACCTGATGGCGATGGAAGAACAATCCACCCATCCCATCGCAAAGGCAATTTTGGAATATAAAGCAGACGGTGCAGATTTGGAAGCATCCGAAGTTTCCGAAGTCGCCGGAAAGGGTTTAAAAGGAACGGTCAACGGAAAAACCGTTTTGGTCGGTAATAAAGCATTGATGACCTTGAACAGCATCGAAGTACCTTCTGAAACCGATACTATAGTCGAATCTATCGTAATGGTCGCCATCGACGGAAATTTTGCAGGTTATGTTACCATTGCCGATGAACTTAAGGAAGATGCCCACCAAGCCATTATGCAAATACGTGAGGCTGGTATTTTAAAAATCATTATGCTTTCGGGCGATAAAGATTCAATTACGCAAAATGTTTCCAAAGAATTAAATATTGATTGGGCAAAAGGCGGCTTGTTACCAGAAGATAAGTTGAACGAGGTCGAAGAGCTCAAAAAACAACCTGAAACGAAAGTGGCATTCATAGGCGATGGTATTAATGATGCGCCTGTATTGGCAGCAAGTGGTGTAGGTATCGCAATGGGTGGTTTGGGTAGCGATGTTGCCATTGAGACGGCGGATGTTATCATCCAAACAGACCAACCAAGCAAGATTGCCAAGGCAATTAAAATTGGGCGTTCTACCCGAAGCATCGTTTGGCAAAATATTGGCTTGGCATTTGGGGTAAAAGTAATTGTGCTTATTCTCGGTGCAGGTGGTCTTGCCACAATGTGGGAAGCGGTGTTTGCCGATGTGGGTGTGGCGTTGCTTGCTATATTAAATGCGGTTCGGTTGCAACGGATGATTTGGAGTTAACGTACGGTAATAAAAAGTACATAGAGAGATGTTTTAAAACGCAAATGGTATACTGAATAATTTAATTTAAAGAAGTATCAGAAACCAACTAATAAAAGAAAATGAATGAGCAAATTCTACAACTCTTTCAGAGAATAATGTAATAGCTCACCCATATTCTATTCCGAAATTTGTGTAAAATAAAGCGAGGAGTAAATGGAGACAACTAATATATTCGAGACTAAAACTAAGGAGCAAAAAACGGGAATAAAAAAATCGTTTCCCGTAACAGGTATGACCTGTGCGTCTTGTGCAGCAAGCGTTGAATCTGTATTAAAACATACGGAAGGCGTTTTTGATGCAAGCGTAAATTTTGCCAATAGCTCTGTTCTTGTAGAGTACAACAAAGAGTTGAGTCCTAATCAACTGCAAAATGCACTTCGCGAAGTGGGCTATGATATTATCATTGATGCGGAGAATCCTTCGGAATTACAACAAGAACTACAGCAAAAGCACTATCAAGATATAAAAAATCGTACTATTTGGTCAGCCGTTCTTACGCTTCCCATTTTTGTATTAGGAATGTTTTTTATGCAATGGGAACCAGGTAAGTGGATTTCTTTACTATTGGCTTTCCCTATTCTGTTTTGGTTTGGGCGTAGTTTTTTTATCAATGCTTTCAAACAGGCCAAACGTGGCAAGGCGAATATGGATACCTTGGTCGCCTTGAGCACAGGTATTGCCTTTCTCTTCAGTGTTTTCAACACCCTCTTTCCTGAATTTTGGCTGAGTCGTGACATTGAACCCCACGTCTATTACGAAGCGGCCACGGTCATTATTACGTTCATTTCCCTTGGAAAATTATTGGAAGAAAAGGCCAAATCAAACACCTCTTCGGCCATTAAAAAGTTGATGGGATTACAACCCAAAACACTAAAAATCATTGAGAATGGGGAAGAAAAGGAGATTCCCATTTCGGCTGTGCAAGTAGGTCAAACTATTTTGGTGCGCCCAGGAGAAAAGATTCCTGTAGATGGAGAAGTTTCCAAAGGAAGCTCATATGTAGATGAAAGTATGATTACGGGAGAGCCTGTTCCCGTAGAAAAAACAAAAGATGAAAAAGTTTTCGCAGGAACGGTAAACCAAAAAGGAAGTTTTCAATTTACCGCTGAAAAAGTAGGTGGAGAAACCTTGCTTTCCCAAATCATTAAAATGGTTCAGGAAGCCCAAGGAAGTAAAGCACCTGTACAGAAACTGGTTGATAAAATCGCAGGAATATTTGTTCCGATTGTATTAGGGATTTCTGTTATTACCTTTATTGTTTGGATGTCGGCTGGAGGCGATAATGCATTTTCACAAGCCTTGTTGACATCTGTAGCAGTATTGGTTATAGCCTGTCCTTGTGCGTTAGGTTTGGCAACACCTACTGCCATTATGGTGGGTATTGGTAAAGGTGCAGAAAACAATATTCTTATAAAAGATGCCGAGAGTTTAGAACTCGGTCATAAAGTGAATGCGGTCATTCTCGACAAAACAGGTACAATTACAGAAGGGAAACCGTTAGTAACTGATATACATTGGAAGGATAAGCTTGAAAATCAAAATCAATACAAACAAATTCTTTTGGCAATAGAAGCACAATCAGAACATCCTTTGGCGGAAGCGGTAGTCAACCATTTAAAGGATGAAAAAGTTGAGCAAGCTGAAATTGCTTCTTTTGAAAGTATTACAGGGATGGGTGTAAAAGCTCAAGCAAAAAATGGTTCGCAATATTATGTGGGGAATCATAAACTAATGCTTGGGAAAAATATTCAAATCGATTCTTCCTTGATGCAAACAGCAGAAAGCCTCGAAGAGCAAGCGAAAACAGTCATTTTCTATGGAAATGATGAACAAGTGCTGGCGATACTCGCTATTGCAGACAAGATTAAGCAAACTTCAAAAAAGGCCATAGTAACGCTTCAAGAACGAGGCATCGAGGTTTATATGCTTACAGGAGATAATAATAAAACTGCATCTGCTGTCGCAAAACAAGTAGGAATAACAAATTTCCAAGGGGAAGTAATGCCTTCAGAGAAAGCAGTTTTTGTTGAAAAATTACAAGCCGATGGTAAAATAGTAGCTATGGTTGGTGATGGCATCAATGATTCCCACGCTTTGGCACAAGCCAATGTAAGTATCGCAATGGGTAAAGGTTCGGACATAGCAATGGACGTAGCGAAAATGACATTGATAACGTCAGATTTGCAATCCATTTCCAAGGCGTTGGAACTATCAAAGAAAACTGTTTTGGGTATCCGTCAGAATCTATTTTGGGCATTCATTTATAATCTCATTGGGATTCCAATTGCAGCAGGCGTTTTGTATCCCGTAAATGGATTTTTATTGGACCCAATGATTGCAGGAATGGCAATGGCTTTCAGTAGCGTATCTGTAGTTCTAAATAGCTTAAGGCTAAAACGAGTAAAACTTTAAGAGGCCGTTTTGAAAGGTATGGTTAGAATTTTTATAGATTATTTTTGATGCAGAACGAAATAAAATCTTTTAAGGATAGCAGGGCTATCGTTCAAAATTTTAACGAAGTAATGTGCAAAAAGAAGCATAAAAAAATAATTGATAACTTTTAAAATGACCTCTATTATTAATTATAAATTCAAATACAATGAAAACTTTAAAATTTAAAACAAATATCAATTGTGGTGGTTGCGTCTCTAAAGTAACCCCCTTTTTAAACAAGCAAGAAGGTGTAGAAAGTTGGGAAGTAGATACCACCAATCCAGATAAAATTTTAACCATTGAAAGCGATGGCGCTACCGAAGAAGATGTAAAGGCTACATTGCAAAAAGTAGGCTTTAAAGCGGAAGCCGTAGATTAATATTCTCGTTTTAATATGGTCTATATTTTAATTTTGGTTGTGATTCTTCTGTTTGCTATTCATTTTTATCGAAAAGCGAAGCGGCATAGCGTGAAGCCATTTCCAGAGCATTGGCACGAATTGTTGATGGATAATGTGCTCTACTACCGTAATCTTTCAAAAGAAAGGCAAGCCGCATTTCAGCAACGAATGATGCAATTCTTAAGTGAGGTGTATATTGATGGTGTGCAGTTGGAATTGGAAGAATTGGACAAAATTTTAGTTGCGGCAAGTGCAGTTATACCTGTGTTTGGCTTTAAAGAATGGCACTACACCAATTTAAGCGGTATTTTATTGTATCCAGATAATTTTAATGAAGATATGCAATTTAGCAGTAAGGATAACTCACGCAATATTGGTGGTATCGTTGGGAATGGACGTTTCGAGAAGCAAATGATTTTATCCAAAAAAGCATTGTATCACGGTTTTAAAAACACAACCGATAAAAGCAATACTGGCATACACGAATTCGTACATTTAATTGATAAGTTGGATGATAGAACAGATGGTGTGCCAGAACGATTATTAGAGCATCAATATGCCATTCCTTGGCTGAATTTAATCCATAAGGAAATGGAAGCGATTAATGATAATCATTCCGACATTCGTAAATATGGTGGTACAAACCAAGCAGAATTCTTTGCAGTAGCTTCAGAATATTTCTTCGAACGTCCAGACTTGCTTAAAAGGAAACATCCAGAGCTGTATAAAATGTTGGTGAAGTGTTTTAATCAAAGACTAGCAAATACAATTAAAAATTGACTACACTATCCAAGGCATCATCAGCTTCTTTATGTATAAAATTAGCTTGATAGTTCAATGTTGTTTTTAAATCGCTATGGCGGTATAGCTTTTGAAGCATTAAGGGGTGAATGCTATCACCAGCGATGTTACCAAAAGTATGCCTCGCAATGTGCATAGTGATTTTCTTATCTATTTTTGCCTTTTTAGCAATAGACTTTAGATTATCATTAAATTTCTTGGTAGCTGTCTTTCTTTTGTTATAGATGTCTTTAGCGTCATCGAGATTCGCTTTTTTCAATTCAGGGAAAACAAAATCCGTTGGGTATCTCTTATTGTCCCTGTAGTAGTCTAAAATTTTAAAAACTTTATCTGGTATTTTCAATGATAATAATTTCGAGTTTTTATTCATTCTATAATGCAACCTTTTATCGTAAATGTCGGACCACTTTGTCCACAATACATCGGTAACTCTCATTCCGGCAAAATTAAAACTGAAGAGCCAAACATTTCGCGTATGCATCTCACTTGATGTCAAATTCTTAAGAGCTTCTATGGCTCTTACTTCAATAATATTCAAACCAACCTTACTCGTTTCTGGAAACTTAATTTTAATCTTGTCGCCGCCAAAAGGGTATAATTCCCTACTAACTATCTTTAGCTTTATGGCTCTATTAAATAACAAGCGAATGAGAACTAAGACGTTCATCACAGAGGTTTCTGAGAGTCCGTGATTAGACTTCAAATATAACATCAGCTTTTTTAGAAAGCGTTCATCTATTTCCTGAAATGCGAGCTGCTTTGATTTATTGAACTTTATGACATAGCTAATCAAAGCACTATCCGTTGATAGACGATTCAATTTTTTAGCAATTTCCAATTCGTCAAGATGCTCTTGAGCTAGTTCAAAAAAGGTAGAAGAATTTCCCGACGCATAAATTTCTTTTTTAATTTGATTGGCAGACGCATCTTTATATTCGGATTGCAAATCAATCAGTGCTTTATTTGCATTTGAGAGTTCTTTTGATAGCAGTTTATTTAAACTATCAGCATTTGGATTAGATTTTCTTACCCGAATATTTTTTTCGTCCCAATCTTCTAAATCGATATAATGACCAACATATTGATATGTTGAACGACGATTTTTTGTGATTCGAATAGCTAATGGATAGAGTCCTTTACTGTTCGGTTTTTTGCGAAGAACTATCTTGGCGTTTGATGACATAATTGACCTGTTTTGAGTACGAAAGTCAAATCAGGTACAACATAGGTACAACATTGTGATTTTTGCTCAATTTTTGGTTTATACCTTTGATAAAGGTACGAAATTATTGGGCTTTTTAGGTACAACATAGGTACAACAAATGCTGAAATCAATTGATATTAGATGATGTCAAAGAAAATGATGTTTTTTATAATCAATTGAAAATGAATGACTTTAGTGTTGTTTGGACAAATGTACGCTAGACTTAGGATCTAGTGCCGCAAGGCGTGCAGGTTCGATTCCTGTCATCCGCACACTTCGACTGCGCTCAGTGCAGGCGAATTTAAAAGACTCAACTAAAAGTTGGGTCTTTTTTTATGGATACTAGTAAGACAGGAATTGAAGTTTATCCGGTACTTATGGGGATTCTTGTCGTTAGGATGTTATAGCTTTGAATAATACACTGTCTAAAAAGCTTCTTAGAAATGAGAAACTTTTTTATTTGAAACCTTTTTTAATTCTTACCTTTGTCAAAAATTAAATTTATTGAATATGGGCTTAGGTGCTTTAGCTGTTGGTACAGCGTTGTTATGTTTGTTTATTGGAATTGTTATTGAAATAAAAGAGCGTTTCTAGACACTGTTTTTAAGAGGCTTTATAATTTGATTAACTGCTGTTCTGGTGGTTGTGATTCTTATCTAGTGTACATAGAAGTAGCTGTTTTTTAGCAATTCAAGAAAATAAAATAATGGCTACTGAACAGTCCAAAAATTGGGCTGATTTCGATTAAATTAATCTGCCCGCTCTATCAACTCTTCAATTTCCTCCTTGTCATCTCCGTTTAAAGGTGTCTTCGTTGCTTTTTCCGCTTTTTTTTTAAGATGAATTTCATAATACATTGCAAAATGGTCGCTTCCAAAATACCTGGTGCGCTCCATTACTTTCGCAAATAAGTCTTTGGTATGAAATAAGTGGTCTAAAGGAAAACGCATCAACCTGTAGCCTGCGTGATAGGTTGGAAAAAAACCCCGACCAATGCGGGGGTCTATCATTCCGGTCATTTTCTTTAGTAAGCGGGTGGTGCGACTCCAAACCACGTCATTCATATCGCCACAGACTACAGCAGGTCTGTTCAAGTTTCTTATGTGTTTTCCTGTTAGGATAAGTTCTGCATCACGTTCTTTGCTGGTTTCATTTTCAGTAGGACTGGGCGGAGCAGGGTGTAAGCAGGCAAAAAATATTTTTTTACCATTGTCCAGCCTGTAGTCAAAATAAATGGAAGGCACGTCTTCTTCAATCTGATATTGTGAAGAAACATTTTCAAGCTCTTTTTTAGCGTAGAGGTGCATCCCATAGTAATTTTCGAGCGGAATTTTAACTGAAAACGGATAGGTTTCTTCAAGCGAAGAAATCCCTTCTTCCCATGCATTGTTGGACTCCATAGTTAGAATGAGATCGGGGTCGTACTTCTTACATTCAGCTAAAAATTTGTCGTATTCCTTGTTGTCCTGAAGCACATTACCAGCCAAGATTGAAACACAACCGTCGCTTGGGAAATCGGGTTTTTTCCTGGGATAGAACGAACTGTATTTGTACACTTTGTGCAATTGATAAATGATGCTGAATACAAGTCCGCCTGCTACAATCCATTCAAATGTTGAAAATTGCCACCCAAAATAAGCCAGCAGGCCTACTAAAATTACCTCTATAGCAATTGACTGTAAGCGAACAAAATCGGCCGTGCGAAAAAACCAATGCGGATTTCCGGTTGCTGGAAAGAATGCAGAAACTGTAAAGAAAATGCAGAAAATGTACAGTGCAATCATACTCAAAAATAGTTTTTTTAAATTAGTATTTCATACGTATTTACAAACAATTAATAGTTTAAACTCTCCTCATTGCCTTCGTAAAACCGTAATTTTGCCAAATAAAACTTATAGAATAAAAAGCTACAATGCAATTGAAACCTAACGCAAAATTAGACCTCACAAAAGAAGAAATGACGGCTTATGGATATAGTGTCGTGGACGCTATTGTAGATCATTTTGATACCCAGGACCAGAAACTTCCAATCGCTCAGGCATCCAGAGCCGAAATGGACCACCTTTTTTTAGAAGAAGCCCCGGAAATGCCGAGCGACCCGCAGGGAGTATTAAATTTTGTATTGAAAAATGTAATGGCGCAAAGCCAGATTGTATCGCATCCAAAATCCTTTTCGTTTGTACCCGGACCAAGCAACTACATTAGTGCAATGGCCGATACATTGGCTACAGGCTTCAATATATTTTCCGGAGGGTGGGCGGCTTCTCCTGCCGCTGCAGAGTTAGAGATCGTCACAATAGGCTGGTTGCTTAAGATATTCGGATTTCCTAAGAAAAAGGGAGGAGGGATATTTACCAGTGGAGGTTCTATGGCAAACCTAACTGCTGTTGCTACTGCGAGACGTATTAAATGTGGAGAAGATTTCAGCAAGGCGGTTATTTATCTTTCAGACCAGGCACACTCGTCCAATATTAAAGCGATTAGAGTATTAGGTTTTAGAAAAGAGCAGATACGTATTATCCCTACCGACGGAGAATTCAAGTTTGCCATTAATAAACTTAAAAATGCTATTGCAAAAGACCAACTGGAAGGGTTACAACCTTTTTGTCTTATTGCTACGGCAGGTACCACCAACACAGGAACTGTAGATCCTCTTATGCAACTGTCAAAGATTTGTAAAGAAGAAAATATATGGTTTCATATAGATGGCGCGTATGGTGGCGCGGCTATTCTGGCCAAAAACGGCAAACAACTTTTAAAAGGAATTGAAAAGGCAGATTCGCTCACGGTAGATCCGCACAAATGGTTTTTTCAACCGTATGAGATGGGCTGTCTTCTGGTGCGTAACCACAAATGGTTGAAAAATACGTTTACCGAAAAGCCGGAATACTTAAGAGATATTGAAGGCAATGAATCTGAAATAAATTTTTACGACCACGGTATTCAGCTTACACGTCGGTTTAGAGCACTTAAATTTTATATGAGTATTAAAACTTTTGGCCTTAAAGCGTTCAGAAAAGCCATTACGTATAACTGCGAGCTGGCCGAAAAGACCGAAAAAATTCTAAGAAAGAGTAAAAGCTGGGAAGTAGTGTCTCCAGCCACCCTTGCAGTTATTAATTTTAGGTATAACCCAATGGCACATAATTTTTCTGAAGAAGAATTGGATGTGCTTAATCAGTATATTTCAGAAAAAGTAGTCAATTCCCGGAAAGCGTTGCTGGTTACTACGGTCTTAAACAAACAAGTAGTATTACGTATGTGCCTTATAAACCCCAGAACTACCGAAGCCGATGTAAAAGAGACCCTAACTCTTTGTAAGCATTTTGCTGAAGAAAAAATAGCTGTTTCATAACATCAGGTCCTCTGGCTGTTTACGTATCTAATTTGAGATATGTATTTTTGTAATCAATAAAAAAAAACTACTGATGAAAAATTTTACCTCCCTTTTATTCACCCTTATTTTAGGGTACGCTACCATCCTAGCACAAACATACACTACACCCAATACAGGGGTAGACTGGACCCTGACCGATATAGCCAATGCAAGTCCGTCTACCATATCTGTTGATGGGAATGAGTTTACCCTTCAGGAAAATCTGGTGATTGCAGAAAACGATAAGCTGAGAATAGACACCGATGCCATCGTTTTAGTAGAAAATGCTATTTTATTGACTGTTTTTGGCGAATTTGAAGTTTCCGCAGACGAAACGATATTCCAAGCGGCAGACGTTAATTTTCCTTACCAAGGGTTTCGTTTTGAAGAATTTTCAACCATTATGATTCAGAATGCGACCATCACAAATGGTGGCGGATTAAGAGTGTTAACCGAAGACTTTACCATTGACAACTCTATCATTACTCAAAACGTTGCCGGCGGAATTACAACAGGTGCTGTGATTTCCCTTTCAAGGGGTATGCCACAGATCACAAATAATGAAATAACATTTAATGAGCTACCCGCTATTAGTTCTGCAGCAAATGCTGAAGTTTCAGCGACCATTTCAGGAAACTATATAGAAGGAAATAACACCTTAAACGCTAACAGGCCTCAAATTAATTTAGGAAGTACAACTACAACAGAGGATCTTCAAATTATTGATAATGTCATTATAGGCGATGTGCTAAACACTGAAGCGGGAGGAATTGCAATAGCAAACCTTCTGGGCGGTACCATAAGAGCCATTGTTTCCGGGAATGAAATCAGGGATAACAGATACGGAATTACGATTGTAGGAGGTACTGCAACCGTTGAAATTTCAGAAAATATCATTGAAGACAATAACACACAAGGAAACCCTAATCTTGGAGGAAGTGGTATTAATATTAATGCATCTACAAACGATATGGAGATTAATACCTTCGGTAATGAAATTCGTAGAAACCTGTGGGGCATTACTCTGCAGGGAGAAGCGTCGATTAATTTAGGGAATGATACTAACAATCCAGGCGGAAATGTCTTTTCTGAAAACGGCAACAACAATGAAATTTTTGCCCTGTACAACAACACACCCAATACTATTTCTGCCTTAAACAATTGCTGGGTTGAAGGTGTAGAAAATACGTTAGCAATTGCAGAAAGTGTGATTTTTCATCAACAGGATGACAACACTTTAGGTGAAGTTTTATTCGATCCTGTGAATTGTGAAGTGCTGGATGTTACTGAAAACACGCTGGAATCTTTTACTTTTTACCCCAACCCAACGAAGAACACCTTGCATTTTTCTTCAGGGTTCTCCATTCAAACGGTTGAAATATTTTCTACAAATGGTGTTTCTGTTTTTAGTGAAGAAATATTAGAAGACCAGCAGGAAGTAAGGTTCAACCTTGCGACGGGAATCTATTTTGTTTTATTTACATCAAACGAGAATCAAGTGGTTAGGAAGTTACTAATTCAGTAATTGTCCTGTTAAATTTATGGATTGAAAGACACTTATGACATTTTAATACTGGGCGGTGGCGCTGCTGGTTTTTTTACGGCCATCAATACTGCTGAAGTTAACCCGGAACTCACTATTGCTATTCTGGAGCGAGGGAAAGAGGTATTGACCAAAGTTAAAGTTTCCGGTGGCGGCAGATGTAATGTAACCCATGCCGAATTTATTCCGAAGGACCTTTCCACCAACTATCCTCGGGGCGAAAAAGAATTAATAGGCCCATTCCATAGTTTTATGACAGGCGATACCATTGCTTGGTTTGAAGAAAGGGGCGTTGCACTTAAAATTGAAGAAGATGGGAGAATGTTTCCTGTTACCGATAGCTCGCAAACCATTATAGATTGTTTTATCAATGAAACGAAACGACTGGGAATTGAGGTGCTACAAGGACAATCGGTTAAACAAATCCTAAAAACTGATGGGGGCTTTGAATTGGTAACTCCTTCGGAAGTATTTTCGGCAAAAAAGGTGGTCATTGCTACGGGAAGCAATCCCAAAGTATGGAAGATCCTGGAAGCATTGGGACATACTGTCGTCCCGCCAGTTCCTTCCTTATTCACCTTTAACATAAAAGACGAACGTATTGCAGATTTACCTGGGTTGGCAACGGAGGTCTCTGTAGAAGTACTTTCAGAAAAAGGAAGCGTTTTGCTGGCAAGTGAAGGCCCGTTGTTAATTACACATTGGGGGATGAGTGGTCCTGCCATTTTAAAACTTTCGGCCTGGGGAGCACGGTTGCTGGAACCTACAAAGTATCAATTTACGATTCGGGTAAACTGGCTTCACTATCTTTCAGCAGAAGATGCCATGGAGCAATTACTAGAGTTGAAACTTCAAAACCCAAAACAAACATTACAGAAATATGCCCAATTCGATCTGCCAAAACGTTTGTGGCAGCGTTTGCTAAACGCTTCAGAAATTACGGTGACACAAACCTGGGCAGACGTTTCAAAAAAAGAGTTGCTGCGACTCTCCGAAGCCCTTACGCAAAGCACATTTAAGGTTGAAGGTAAAAGTACGTTTAAAGAAGAATTTGTGACCGCTGGAGGTGTACAACTGAAGGAAGTAAACTTTAAAACCTTTGAAAGCAAAGTGATTCCAGATCTTTATTTTGCTGGGGAAGTATTGAACATAGATGCCATTACAGGCGGATTTAATTTTCAGAATGCATGGACGGACGGCTATTTGGTGGCGCAAAGTTTAGCAAAACCTTAAAATAGTTTCTTCGGTTTGAGACGTACCTTTAGGTATGAAATATATCTTCTTACTTATTTTAATACCTTTTGTTATGAATGCACAGGATTTAGAAAAACACCAATGGGAAAACCGCGTTATTGTGATTGCTTCACCAACCTTTGGGAATAGTCAGGCTGCTATACAGCTTGCTTCTCTGAAAGTTGAAGCACAGGCATTAAAGGAACGTAAAGTAATTGTCTATCATGTAACCAATTCTGGTTTTACGGTAAATTTTGACAAAGAAGTTTTGGTTTCGGAAAAATCGGAGTCTGCCATCACTAGTTTTAATGTCTCTTTAATAGGCTTGGATGGGACAGAAAAATTTCATGCAACTGAAGTGCAAAAAGCAGTAAAATTTTTCAGTCTTATTGATGCTATGCCAATGCGACAACGTGAAATAAAAGGGAACAATAAAGAATGATGCGTACAATAAAAATAGCCCTTCTTCGCGGTATCAACGTTGGCGGGCATAAAAAATTTTCAAAGGCAGACCAGCTAGACATGGCTAAGCAGTTGGGGTTTCAGGATATTCAAATCTATTTGCATACAGGAAACTGGATTTTTTCTTCCGAGAAAAAAAGGAATGATCTAGAAGCCGAAATTTCAGCAGCTATTCTTAAAAAATATGACTGGGAGGTCCCAGTGATTGTGAAAACGGTTTCAGAAATAAGAAATATGTTGGAGCTGTGTCCGTTTCCGAAAGAAACTCTGGAAAAGAGCTATTTCATTTTACTTCAATCAGTGCCATCACCAGCTAATGTCGCCATGCTAAAGGAAGTTTCTTACCCCAATGAACTAGTTCACTATACTCAAGAGTGTATCTATTTTTATCCGGCAATTGGGGCAGGCCGTGCAAAAATGAGTACCAACTTTTTTGAAAAAATACTGAAAGTAACTGCCACGGCGCGTAACTTCAATACAATAACAAAATTAATAGCGTTAGCCAGTTAAATTTTAGCTTTTATAGAAACCGCCTCTTTTTCTGGGAGTATAGGTTGTCTTTGGTAGGTTTCTATAGATTTAGTCTTTTGTAGCCAAAATAGATAAGAAGTAAAACGCATATCCCTGCCACCCAATACCAGAGGGTATAAGAAGTTGAAAATTCTATAGGGGAGGTATCTCCAATAAGTACCAAGCCTGCCCAGTACTGAGGTGCTGCAGTTCTTCCTTTTGCTGTGGCCAGATAGTCTAATTTTGCTTGTTGTAAGGCTACTTCTTTAGAGGAGCCATCTTTTAAGTGTTCATAAAATGAACTCACAATCTGCGAACTGGATTGCTCATCAATTTGCCATAGACTTGTTAAGATACTTTTACTGCCCGCATACCGAAATGCATGTGCCAGCGATATCATACCTTCCCCGGACTGATATGTTGGTTTACCTGTTTCACAAGCGGTGAGGATGGCTAATTCGGAAGTGAGATTCTGGTTGTAAATCTCGTAGGTATATAGCGAATTATTGTTTAAAAGGGTGTCGTTTGAAATATTTTTGGCAAATATGAGTCTTGAAAGCTCTGGTGTAACGTTATTTGATTCTGCATGCGTGCCAATGTAGATGATCTTGTGTTCCCCGGAATTGGTTATAAAAAACTGCTTGGAAGCGTTCTTGTTTAAAAAAACATCGCCCTTAAAAATGGTCGCATATTTTTTTGCTATTTCCGAAGTAAAGGGTTGGGGGAGTAGGGTTAAATAGGTCTTATCCAATGCTACAGAATCTGTAACGGCCAATTGGTATTGATCCTTCATCTTAGCTGTAAATTCTGGTGCAAAACCAATATAGTTGTTGTTATAGGTAATGGAGGTGGTATCTGTATTTAATAACAATAAGCTGAAATTATAGGAAATAGTGTGTTCATAAAGTAAACTATTGGTTGCTAAATCGCTAAAAGTTGAAATGGGTTTGGGGGTTAACATTTCAAAACTCAGGTTGTAAAGTGCCCCATCCGGAATAATTAAAACTTTTTTATGCTGAATGTACTTCTGTAGCGGTTCCCACAACCCCTTATAAAGCTTGTGTAGACTTGGTGCTAATTCTAATGCGTCAAATTTGTTTGTCTGAATATTATGGAGTGATTTTTTTAAAGGTTCAAAATCCAGCGAAATTAATTGCTTCTGGTCTTTGTCCAGCACAACAGCATATAATTTAGAATCTATAAACATATATCGAATGGCGGTTGTATGATGAGGTAATTTTTTTTGAATTGATGCTAAAGAGGTTTCAATATTTTTATACCGTATTTCATAGTAGTTAGGATAGTTGGTCTTGAGGCTGTCAATAAACTGATTCCAGGTTTTAGTGGCCTTAAAAAACTGATCTATTCCATGGGAGCTTTCAGATTGCAACGAACTGGTTAGTGCGGTTTTCAACTGCTCTTCTCGTTCCGTTACGGCTTTGGGCACACCTGCATACGCTACATCCTGTCTTAGGTTTAACCGGGCGCGAATGCGGGTATAGATGGCAGACTCGTGCAGGCTTAAAATTTCATCAAGAACTTTTTCCTGTTCCGTCTGTACGTAATAATCAAGACGTATTTTTTTAGCAAAATTGAACAACTCTTCATTGCTAGCAATAAGTTCGGAGACATCTTCTGAGGTTTTAATTACAGCTTTGCGTTGTTCTAAAATGGAAATCCCTTTTTTTAATAAATCTAGTAATTCGGCTAACTCCTCTTTTGAAAGTGACTTATTTTTTGCGTAGATGCCTTTCGCTTTTGTTAGATAGGCATTTGGTTTTGAAAACTGAAGCAATACTGAATCCTGGAGGCTTACCTTATTTTCAGAAGTGTTCATTTGAAAATTGATTGCCTCATCACTGTACGCAATAGCTTGATCATACGCCCCTAACTGAAGATAGATATTTGCTAATACTAATGTATTGGTCTGTTCTTGAGGAGTGTTTTTAAAGTCTCCTGTTTTTGTGATCTGATAGATCTCTGTACCTAGATCAAGTGCTTTTGTTTCATTGTCCTGTTTAGCGTAGAACAATGCCATTTTACCAAACTCATTTAAAATATCGTTATTAAAGTTGCCCTTATATATTTCTCGGTAAATTTCTTCAGCTTTTTTGTAATAGGCTGCGGCTTTTTCAAATTGCTCTTCTTTTTCAAAAATCGTGGCTCGTGTAGAGTAGGCCGAAGCACGCCAGGTATTTTGAACTCCGGTATTTTTATTGAGCTGTTCTATAGATGTATCCAGCAAGTGAGCAGCTTCGGTTAACTTTTGAGTGTTTAACTTAGCTTGGGCCAATATAATCTGGGATATAGTAATGTTGGGATTATCCGGACTTTTCGATTTCTTCTTCTGTTCCAGGGAGTAAGAAATAAGGGCTTCGGCTCTGCTAAATTCACCAATTGTATTGTAAAACACTCCCAGGTTATCAATAGCTACCATTGCATTTCCTCTGGCAGCATTTTTACGTTGTTCGTCCTTGGATACTTTTATAAAGGTTCGAAAGTTGGTAATGGCTTCTTCTGAAAAGGCAATGGCTTCATTGTTTTTTCCCATCATATTTGAGACTACGGCCATGTTCATTTTTACCAGTCCTGGTCTGTAAAATTTATTTAACGCCGAGCTATCTGTTTTTTTAAGAGCTGCTAACGACTGTTTAAAATAGTAATTACAACTGTCCATCTTTCCCTGGGTCCACATTACCCCACCAAGGGAATTGTTAATTTGCTGTAAGAAAGCGTAATCGGGTTTTTCTCTTTTTCTTACTAAATCCAAAACACGTAAATAATGAACTTTAGCTCTCTGGTATTCACCCGAAGCACCCGAGTAGTAACCAAGATTATAGGTTAGATCTGCTACTGTAGACCCCTTCGGCACAGTTTCTTTTTTGGCATAGACTAATGCTTCCAAGATTAATTGGTATGCTTTATCAGGCCTTCCTGTTTCGTCGTAGATCCAGGCCAGTTCTTTTAAAGCTTGTTTTGTAATACTCGCGTTGTTATACTCTTTAAGCTCGTTCACAAATAGCTGTGCTTTGTTCAGCGCCAAGTCCCAGTTATTATCAGAAAGGGTGTAGCTGCCAACAAACTCAATATAATAGGGAAGTGTGTCGTAGTTTTTCTGAGTTTTAAAAAAATCGATTTGAGCGGTTACTTCTTTTTTGGCTTCTTCAATTTTTTTTGAAATAATGAGTTCGCGAATTTTTGGAATTCCAGAGAGCGTGTCTGCTTGTCCGAAGCAGTTGTGCATACTGCTTAAAAGTATAAATAGGAACAAAACGAGTACGCTAAAACACTTCATAGAGTCTCAATTTAGTTCGGTAAGAATTTTGTTGCTTTCTGCCTTCTTACTTTCCTGAAAAGCACGTTTGGCTTTTTCAACGGCACCTGCTTTTAAATAGGCAAGCCCTAAATAATAATGAACATCGTTATAAAACATACTCTCTTTTTGAGGGAGTACTTCTTGAAGGTATACAATAGCTTCCTCTGGGTTGTTGTTTGCCAGTTGTGCCATACCCAGGAAATAGTTTAACGTATCGTTATCAGATTTCTTAGTATACAGGCTTTTCCACTTGGTAATAGCAACCGTATACTCTTCACGTTTGTAATTAACCATCCCGTCATAAAAGGTGTAGTTTCCTGAAGTACTCATAGTTGTGGGCAGACCAGGATCCGGAACAAAATGAGCTGCAAAGAGCTGGTCTGTAGAAGTACTTTTATTAAAAAACAAAAAGATACCCAACACAGCAATGATACTGGCAGCAATACCAAGCCATATGTATGTTGACTTGTTGGTTTGGCGAAGGGCACGTACAGGGGTTTCAGATTCCATAGTATTATGAAACGCATCCAACTGCTCCTTTAAAACAGCACTTTCTATCCCAAGGATGAGTGCTTTGGTTTTTTCAAACTGACTTCGAAAAGCCGGGTCTGTGTTTAACTTCTCATCATAGGCAGTCTTTTCGGGAAGTGTCATGGCCCCATTTAGATACCTTTCGGCATCTTCTAAAAACTGAACTGACATGGCTTCTTTATGATTCATTGTAGGTTATTTGGGATGTGCGACCAATGTTTTTAATTTTTGGATACAGCGATATTTTTTATTCCTGGCTGAGGCACTCGTTAGGTTTTTTTCTGCTGAAATTTCCTCCATCGATTTTTTTTCATAGTAAAACAGCTTCAGTAGTTCTTTACATTCGTTACCTAATCTTGAAAATGCATCTATAGTAGCATTCATTTGTAATTGCGCTAAATTATTTTCCACAGGTATGGTGTCTTCATCTTTCATGGTTGCTGAAATGCCCTCACTCATTCCCTGTACTTTTTTAAACTGCGACGAACGCAAATAATCTGTCCACTTATTTTTTGCTATGGTAAATAAATATCCTTGCAAAGCAGTTTCAGAATTAGGTTCAAACTTATCTGCCTTTATATTTTGATAACAAGCTAAAAAAGCTTCCTGGTACGTATCCTGGGCTTGTGGTATAGAACCGCTATTATTTACAATATGAATTTCTACCTTTTTATAATTTTCCTGATACAGTTGTTGTAAAACTTTGGAGTTGTTTGCTTTTATGGCAACCACTAATTTACTTTGTTCTACTATGTTATTTTGGCGCTCCATACGGGTAAGTATGGAGAAAGATACAGATTTTTTTAGTTTTCAACATTAAACTGTGTCCACTCACTGTTATTTATATTCTGGTCTATACGCGGATCATAATTTGCATTATTTGTCCCAAAATATTCTCCATTATTATTTACCCAATAGTAGTTACTTCCAGAGGGAACTGTGTAATGTTCGCCCGTACCATGATTGGCTATTACAGTATTTTCGCTTATCATATTAATAGTTTTAGAATGTCCTGCACTGTTAATATTATTGCGTTTTAAGTAGCCAGCGTGTGAAATGTCTGAGATGTCACTATAGGTTTTTGAAATTGCTCGTGAGGCATTTCCTCTTGCTTGAATAGCAGCCATACGTTTTTGATGTGCGGCATTGCTAAAGTTGGCACGGTTTATATCCTTATTGTTAAGCACTGCGATCCATTGTGGGTTGTATTGCTTGTTTTCCAATCCATAGATAAAAGCCTTTTTAGCAGCTTCAAAATCCTGAGAAGGGGCTTGCAAAAATGTGCCGTAGAATGCCCAGTAACTCCCTAATTGCGACCGGTCATCAATAACATTGAGTACTGTAATGTAGTTCATCCCTGCGGTGTCTTTCCATTCCAGTGCGTAGGCTTTTGTGCTTTTTTGTGAGGGGGCGTATTGCCATAATTGATTTCTGTAATTCTGAGTTACCCGGGCCACTTGTGGAAGCTCATAGGTTGTTAGCAACGTCCTGTTGGTTTGTTGCGCTGTAGGCATAAAGAACTCCTCTATAATTTGCTGGAGGTTCATTGGAGGCCTGCTGTTGCCTCCGTACCCAATGGTAGAAGAACCATAAGTAAAATTCTGACCAAACTCCCCGCTTATTTTTAGGTTGCCAGGCCCTTTAAACGTCCACTCACGACTGTTAGTAACTTGCCTCCAGTTGGATGGAAAAGGGATGGTAGCTGCAACCATTCCGGTCTTTGGATCCTGAATTTGGAAATTCCGGATGCTTTGTTGTTTTTGTGTGGTACCTCTATTTGATTGTAGATTATCCGTATCGTTTTGTTGCCAGGTTTCCTGCTGCGCCATGGGTTCTTTATACCCGTAGTTTTCAGTGCTTTCTTCAGTATAATTATTTTCCGGGGTGTTGTTTCCTAAGAAACAGCTGGAGGTCATTGGGACCATCACTACGAGTAACAAATAAGTAATAGGTTTCATCTTGGTTTTGTTTTGTCTGTTTTTATAGTATCGTAGCTTTTATAATATGTCATCAATATTTTTATAGGTTTTACCACATACAGCATTTGCTTATATTTGCTTTCTGAAAAATAAACTCATAATGGTAGCAGCATTTGTCCCGAAACCGTACTCCAAAAAACTAGAAATGGGAAGTGTTTCCTCCCAGGCACCCAGCAATATCGCATTGGTAAAATACTGGGGAAAGTACGGTGAGCAGTTGCCGCAAAATGCTTCGGTAAGTTTTACACTAACTGAATGCAGAACTGAAACTACTCTTCATTTTGAAAAGATTGTCCCTGCTGAAACGTTCAACTTTAAAGTTTTTTTAGACGGAAAAAGAGAAAAGGACTTCGAACCAAAGATTGTAAAATTCTTTGAACGTATTTCAACGTACGTACCCTTTCTGAAAGAGTATACATTTAAAATTGAAACCAGGAACTCGTTTCCACACAGTAGCGGTATAGCAAGTTCCGCCAGTGGAATGGCAGCACTGGCAATGTGTTTAGTTTCTTTAGAAAATGCGTTATTGGGGGGTGCTTCGACTGCGCTCAGCATGACAAGTGAGAGTCAAATACAAAAAGCATCTTTTCTGGCTCGTTTGGGTTCTGGGAGTGCCTCCCGAAGCACCGAAGGTCCGGTAATGGTATGGGGAACGCACCCCGAAATTGAAGGGAGCAGCAACCTCTTTGGTGTAAAATATCCCTATAAAATTCATGAAAATTTCAGCAACTACCAGGATACTATTTTGCTGGTAGATAAAGGCGAAAAACAAGTGAGCAGTACAGTGGGACACGATCTAATGAATGAGAATCCATATGCGGAGGCCCGATTTAAAACAGCTAATACTAACCTGTCAACACTCATAAACATTTTTGAAAGCGGTGATACTTCAGCTTTTATAAAGATAGTAGAAAGCGAAGCCTTACAGCTACATGGAATGATGATGGCGAGCGAGCCCTATTTTATCTTGATGAAGCCAAACACCTTGGAAATCATTAATCGAATCTGGGAGTTTAGAAGTGCTACTGGCAGCCAGGTTTGCTTTACCTTAGATGCCGGAGCTAATGTACATGTGCTGTACCCGCTTTTAGAAAAGGAGCGAGTTCAAAAATTTATAACCGAAGAACTTGCTGTTTTCTGTAAAAATGGTGAGTATATTCACGACCGGTGTGGTGTGGGAGCCAGTATTTCGACTTTGTGATCAACCAGATTTTTATATTTTCGTATCTTTGCACTAACTAGTTAAAAAATTGTACTTTAGTCCTACAGAATCAAACTATGCGCGGTCCCCTTTTCTATTCAAAAATTTTACTCTTTGGCGAATATGGTATAATAAAAGACTCTAAAGGTCTGTCTATACCGTATAATTTTTACAATGGTGCGTTGAAAATAGATGCCCACAAAACCATTGCTACCCGTAAGAGTAACGATGCGTTAAAGCGTTTTACTGCGTATTTAGAAAACTTACAGACAGAACAACCAGCATTGGTGGCGTTTAATTTAGAAAAACTCAAAACCGATGTTGAAGCAGGGTTGTATTTCGATTCCAGCATCCCAATGGGGTATGGAGTAGGGAGTAGTGGTGCTTTGGTTGCTGCAGTTTATGACCAGTATGCAACGGATAAAATCACGGTTCTCGAAAATTTAACGCGCGAAAAATTACTGCAGCTTAAGAAGATATTTGGCGAAATGGAATCTTTTTTCCACGGAAAATCATCTGGCCTGGACCCTCTGAACAGTTATTTAAGCCTTCCAATTTTAATTAACAGCCAGGATAGCATTGAAAGTGCCAACATTCCTTCCCAAACGGTAAATGGAAAAGGCGCAGTGTTTCTATTGGATAGTGGCCAGACAGGAGAGACCGCTCCTATGGTCAATATCTTTATGGAGAATATGAAGCAGGAAGGATTTCGAAATATGTTGAAAAACCAATTTGTAAAACATACCGATGCCTGTGTACACGATTTCCTGAAAGGCGATGTGAAATCACTTTTTGGAAATGTAAAACAACTTTCTAAAGTAGTGCTGGATAATTTTAAGCCTATGATCCCGAAAGAGTTTCATACCCTTTGGAAAAAAGGAATAGATACAAACGCCTACTACCTTAAATTGTGTGGTTCAGGTGGCGGTGGCTATATGCTGGGCTTTACCGAAGATATAGACCAGGCACGTACGGAACTTAAAAACTACAATTTGGAAGTGGTTTACAACTTCTAAACCCTATTTACATGCTAAGCCGAAAACAGAAATACTTTTTTTTAAAGTTTTTCAGCCTGTTTTCAATCGTCAGGGGATATAATATTCTGGTGATTGCTCTGGCGCAATACCTTACCTCTATTTATATTTTAGCTCCTGATTTACCCTTACGGGAGGTGCTTTTTGACCCTAACTTGCTAATGCTTGTTTTGGCGTCTGCTTCAGCTATTGCCAGTGGGTATATTATTAACAGTTTTTACGATTCTGAAAAAGATCTAATTAACCGTCCGCATAAAACGATGCTGGATAAACTGGTGAGCCAGCAAACCAAACTCTCGGGGTATTTTGTACTGAATTTCCTTTCTGTAATTTTTGCCAGCTACGTGAGTTTTAGGGCAGTAGTGTTCTTTTCATTATATATTTTTGGTATCTGGTTTTATTCCCATAAGCTGAAGAAATACCCCTTTGTTGGTAATTTGGTAGCAGCTACCCTGGCTGTTATTCCTTTTTTTGCGGTATTTATTTATTACAGCAATTTTGATGTGGTGATCTTTGTCCATGCTACCTTCTTGTTTCTGCTTATTTCTATGCGGGAATTAACCAAAGATCTTGAAAACCTGAAAGGCGACTTAGCACAAAACTACAGAACCATTCCTGTGGTGTATGGAGAAAAGCTCTCCAAGCGCATGCTAACGTTGTTGAGTATAGCTACACTAGTTCCTACAGTCCTTTTACTCACCAAATTTGAAATTGGCTATATGTATTTTTATTTCTTCGGAAGTGTGCTGGCTTTGGGGTTGTTTCTTTTTATACTCTGGAATTCGGCAAAGAAGATTCACTACATAATCTTACATAATATTTTAAAATTTATAATTGTAGTAGGTGTTTTTAGTATTGTACTTATTAATGTAGATCTTTTATTGCACAGAATCTTTTAAGAAATTAAAATCAAAATCTCAGGGGATAGTTATTTCAGGAAAAATCTTTACAAACCTCTCTGGTAATTCACTCTTTATAAAAATCTCTTCTTCAGAAAAAGGATGTACAAATTGAATCGCATACGCATGTAAGTACAAGCCCTTCCCTTTTAAAAGAAAGCCCTCTTTTCCATAGTCTTTATCCCCTAAAATAGGAGTGCCAATACCAGCCAAATGTTTTCGTAGCTGATGTCTCCTTCCTGTTTTTGGATCTAATGTAACGAGATTCAGTTTTCCAAAACGTGAGGATGTAACAGATTTTAGTACCTGGTAGCTGGAATGTGAAGGTTTGTCATCTATGGTAGTTGTTATGTCGCCTTGGCTTTCCATTGTGCCAATCGTAATGGCATAATACGTTTTTTGTACTTTCTTCTCCTTAAAAAGTTTGTTTAAAGCTCTAATGCTACTGTTTGTTTTTCCAGCTAAAATAACTCCTGTTGTAGCATAATCTAGTCTGTGTACAGGTTGCGGCGTACAGGCATCCGGTTGTTTGCTTTTAGTTAGGTTTTGAGGTAATGCTCTGGCAATGGTTTTAAAGCTGTTTCCGCTCACCAGAATTCCTGCGGGTTTGTGAAGAATGGCCAGGAATTCATCTTCAAATAAAATCTGCAAAGGAAATACTAGCTCTTTGGAAGAAATTATTTTTTCTGAAATAGTAAGCGTGATCACCTCTCCTCCATGAATATAGGTTGCTGTAGTAGCAATAGTACCATTCACTGTGATCAATTCTTTTTTAAGTGCTTTTTTTAGAGCAGCCTTGGTAGGGCATAATTCAAAAACACCCACCCCGTATTCTTGTAACCGGGTGGGTTGTTTTTGTTTTGAAGCGGTATGTGTCAAGGTTTTAATAGGATATAAAGATACTTAATTTTCATAGTATATTTTCAGCTATAGTTAGGTACACTAGCTTGGATAATACTGTACAAAATACCTTGACATTTTCTAAAGCTATACCCTCACATGACCGTCACCAAAGACATAGTACTTATTCGTAACTAATTGTTTTAATCCTAAAGGGCCTCTGTGGTGAAGCTTGTCTGTACTAATGGCCAGTTCTGCACCAACACCCATTTGCCCACCATCGGTAAATCTCGTGGATGCATTGTGGTATACAGCGGCACTGTCTACCTGTTCCATGAATTTTTTAGCTAACTTCTTGTCTTCCGTTAAAATGGATGCCGAATGTCCGCCAGAAAACTCATTGATCATTTCGATAGCAGCGTCGGAGCCATCTACTTCAGCAAGGAGTAGTTTCATTGCTAAAAACTCTTCATACCAGGTATCCTTAGTAGGGATCGTTTTTTCCTCTGGAAGAATTTTTCCTACACCTTCATCAACGCATAGCTCTACTTCCAACTTAGTAAGGATAGCTTGGAGTTCCTGAAGTTTCTTTTCATAGTCTGGAATATTCTTGTCGATTAAAACCTTGTCCAAGGCATTACAACCAGATATTTTATCGGTCTTGGCATTAATGATAACCTTTACTGTTTTTAACCAGTCTGCATCTTTGGCTACATATAAAAAGTTATTACCACGGCCACTAATTAATACTGCACAGGTTGCATTGGCTTTTACAAATTTAATGAGCCGTTCACCACCTCTGGGCACAATAAGATCCAGTTTTTCTGGTGGGTTTTTTAAGAATTCCTGTGTTTCTTCACGCTTTAAATGAAGTAGCTTGATCCAGTCTTTTGAAAGACCGTTTTCTTCCAGTGCCTGGTGCCAGCATTCTTCAAGAACTACATTACTGTTAAGAGCTTCTTTTCCACCTTTCAATAAAATTTTATTATTTGCTTTAAAGGCTAATACTGCAGCTTCAATAGTAACGTCTGGTCGGGATTCATAAATGATCATAATCGTACCAAACGGAGCTGTTTTATTCGTGATCTTTAACCCATTGTCTAAAGTTAGGTCAGAGATCTCTTGCCCTACCGGGTCTTCCTGCGCTTGTACTTCTTCAATAGCTTTTATCATGCTATTTACTTTAGCATCGTCTACCACAAGTCTATCGTAAAGCGCCTGGTCGTCTTTAGTAAATGCCTCCAGATCCTTTTTATTGGCCTCCAGAATGTGCTTTCGCTTTTTGTCGATGATTTTAATCATCGAAGCGAGTACGTTATTTTTTATTTTTGAACTTAAAAGTTTCATATAATTTCAGTTATTTTTTAATGAATAAATTTTGTTCCAACTTCTTTATTGTCCATAATGTCAATAATTACATTTTCACGTTTTCCATTGGCAATGTATGTTGGGATGTCTTTTTTCGCTGTGTGCTTGGCAATTTTTAATTTGGACTCCATGCCGCCGCGTCCTTCGCCTTCTTTCTTATTAGAAGCTTTCACAAATTGCTCTACATTTTCTTCTACTTTCACCTTGTTTAACTTTACAGAATCTGAATCGTCCGGATGTCCCGTATACAATCCATCTGTATCGGACAAAATAATTAAACGATCGGCATCTAATAATTCTGCTACCAAACTTGCCAGCTCATCGTTGTCCGAGAACATAGACATGGTTAAGGAAACCGCGTCATCTTCATTGGCAATAGGAATAACGCCTTCAGACAATAAGCCTTCATAACAATTAATCATATTTTCCCGATGCTTACCCGGGTCGAAATCGCGTTTTGTAGCAAGAACTTGTGCGCATCGCATTCCGTAGTCGTGAAAAATACTGTAGTAATGTCGCATCATTCTTGGCTGTCCTACCGAAGAATACACCTGTCTTCTTATGGAAGGGTCCTCAATAGCTGTGTCTCCAAGCACCTCTTTTCCTGCCATAGCAGATCCGGAGGATACTAATACGACCTTGATATCACGTTCGTACAGTACAGCTATTTGCCGCACCAGCTCTCTAAGAACAGGTCCTAATATTCTGTTGTCTTTGTTTGTTAATACGTTTGTACCAACTTTTACTACTACTCGTTTTGGTTCCATATAGTTTTTTCCAAATTTTGCTATTCTAATAAGCTGAAAACACAACTTTAAGAATAGACTCTTTTATAGTATTTAATTGATTATTTGTATACATAGGGTGCAAGGACCATACAGAAGTCCTTGTCTGAGTATTTAATTCTATGAATTACGATGTCTTAAGGTTCTGAAAGAAATTATTGAGATATTGGAAAGATTCTCACCAATACATTGTGGAATAATGAATTAGGTGTTTGTAAAAACGACTGCATGCGACACTTTGTCGGTGACAGATTGGAGGTTTTATGGCAATCGAGGATGTTTCTAGTATTGTGTATACTTAATTTTTGGTAGTTAGAGAAGTGTGGTTACGTAGCTTTATTGAGAAGCTCTATCAAGGCGCTTGTCAAGCAATGTCCACTTTTTAGCGATTGGTTTATGGGTTTTTATAAACTCTTGCGGGTCCATCAAAAAGAAAGTGTTGTCATAGGTATGTTCAAACCTATATGTTTCCATATCTATAATGCCACTGGACCAGGTAGCATCACACAAATACCAGGTTCCATCTAGTTTTATAGCGTTCCACGAATGGTTTGGGATGGTAGTGTCATCAGACTTTAATAAATTCATTTTGCCATAGCCGTGAATAATTTCGCATTCCAGACCAGCAAGGTTGGCCAGTTCTTTTAGTAAGTATGCGTATCCTGTACAAAGTGTTTTCTTTTCTTCGCGCAGGAGGGTAAAGATTTCTTTTCGGTACTGTCTACTCCATTGCTGTAAAGCAGATGGGTTATTGTATAGCTTTTTGTGCGTTTGCTCATTGGCATTCATTAAGGTATAGTCGCCGCGTATGTTGTGGGTCACCCAGAAATAAATGGCCCTGAAGCGCTCTGCATCGGTATCTAATTGTGCGGTTAATCGCAGTGCTAGTAAGGGTAGATTGTACAAATCTTCACCTTTATACCGTTCCGCAATCTCATCTGCTTTTTGAAAGTCGATTTCTTTAAAATGACTTTGCTGTGCATGCAAGAACAGGCTAAAGGTGAAGAAGAGTAAGAGAATACTAGTTCTCATGGAGTAGTCTGGTTATTTTTTAGGAGTACTTTCTGAAGTGTCGGTTCGCAACGCTCCATATAATAAAACAGGATTATCTTCTAAAAAAGGTTCGATGTAAGTAGTTACACGGTTAATGGTAACTTCCTTGTTTTTGTATCCCAGGTAACTTACTACCAGGATGTCGTTTTCCTTCAGTTTCTTTGGAAACGTAAAAGCACCTGCTTCATTAGAGGAGACACCAATTGTCGTTCCTTTTAAAACTATCGTAGCGCCCAGCAAAGGACCGTCCAGACTGCTTACCACTCCAGTGACGGTTCGTTCGTTGTTTTGAGCATTTACGGGGTTGGTAAAAAGGCATAGTCCCAGTAGGATGGCCAGCACCAAGCTAATGTTTAACTTGTTTTGTTGCATTGAAATAGATAGTGTTTTCATAATAGTATTGTTTTTGTTTACCCAAACGTAGTGATATCAGCACCGTATTAAAAGGCATCTTGAGGTAACCGGGCACCTGAATGAGGGAAAGATGGATTTTTACTGAGGGAGATTAAAGTGGACGGTTTTTTTTAAAAGGGGATTATATCTTGGACCAAATCATTTTTCAACAAATCTAATTTCCTAAATAATAGTAACTTTAACCAATGAAGAACTCTCACCTCCTTAAAGTCGCACTGGCACAAATTTCTCCGGTATGGTTAAAGAAACAAGAAACGCTTAAAAAGATAGAAACTCAAATAGAAGAGGCCGCGCAAAACAAAGCCGAACTTGTCGTGTTTGGGGAAGGGGTGTTACCAGGCTATCCGTTTTGGTTAGCGTTAACCAACGGCACCCATTGGGATACTACAGTAAACAAAGAACTACATGCTTTTTATGTACGCAATGCAGTATCTATTGAAAACGGCGATTTAGATACTGTTTGTGCTTTGGCGAAGAAACACAACCTGGCTGTATATCTGGGTATTATTGAGCGCCCTTTGGATCGTGGCGGGCATAGTATATATGCCTCTTTAGTGTATGTTAATGAAAAAGGTAACATTCAAAGCGTGCACCGTAAACTACAACCCACATACGATGAGCGCTTAACATGGGCACCCGGGGACGGACACGGCTTACGGGTACATCCATTAAAAGATTTTACCGTTGGCGGACTTAATTGCTGGGAGAATTGGATGCCGTTACCAAGGGCCGCACTCTATGGGCAAGGCGAAAATGTGCATATAGCCGTCTGGCCAGGGAGTGACCATAATACAAAAGATATAACCCGCTTTATTGCACGGGAGAGCAGAAGTTATGTGCTTTCGGTTTCCGCATTAATGACGGTGGAAGATGTTCCGGAAGACACTCCGTACCTGGATACAATACTTAAAAAAGCACCCAGTATTTTAGCCAATGGAGGAAGTTGTATCGCAGGTCCAAATGGTGAATGGCTGGTCGAGCCCGTTGTAAACAAAGCTGGAAATATATACCATACTTTAGATTTCAATAGAATTTATGAAGAACGTCAAAACTTTGACCCTGTGGGGCATTATTCACGTCCGGATGTAACAAAATTGACCGTAAACAGGGAGCGACAGTCTACAATCAAACTGAATGATTAAAGATTTTAAGAGAACCTTCATACTTCGTCGCTCGTAACTCGTATTTTATATCCTATCTTTGCAAAAAATAACAACGCACTAGGTAATAGTGCATTAAAAATGCAATCCGTAGCATATTGAGTACTTTGACAGGCTCAGTATAAACAAGTCGAAATATGAGCAGACAAGACAATAGTAAAAAAGGAAAGACTTCAGGAAGAGGAAAGAATACCAGTAAAGGAAAAAGCAGTGCACGTGGTAATGCGCCCGTGAAAGGAGGGAAAAGTAAAACACCTTCAAAGACCCATTTAGCTCCTGCGCGACCTGTTATAGAAAAAAAACAAGACACCCCTAAAAAAAAGGGAGATGGTCGTAAAGGGATTCGGTTAAATAAATATATTTCTAATAGCGGTGTTTGTTCCCGCCGCGAAGCAGACACATTTATTGCTACCGGATTGGTAACAGTAAATGGAAAAGTGATTAATGAAATGGGCTATAAAGTGAACCTAGAAGATGATGTTCGTTTTGATGGCCGCCGTATCAATCCTGAACCAGACACCTATATTTTATTGAACAAACCAAAATCTGTTGCCTCTACTACGAGTGAAAGTAAGGGGTTAACAGTAATGGATTTAATTAGCAATGCTACCACAGCAAATGTAAAACCCGTAGGTAGGTTGGGTAGAAACGCCACCGGATTAATTTTGTTTACCAACGACGATAAATTGGTGAATAAGCTTCACAGCAAAGGCATGGAGCGTTTATTTCATATAGAATTAGACAAGAATTTAAAAGCTTCAGATCTGGATAAAATCAGAGAAGGAATCTTGATAGATGGTGAAAAAGTTTTTGTTGAAGAAATAAGTTACGTGGACAATGCACCTAAAAAAGAAATAGGCCTTAAGATCAAAAATATGGGGAATAGTGTTATCCGGACTATTTTTGACCACCTTAACTACAATGTAGTTAAAGTAGATTGTGTAACCATTGCACACCTTACCAAAAAAGACCTGCCACGTGGACGCTGGAAAATATTAACCAAGCGCGAAGTAGAGCTCTTCTCGATGCTATAATTTTAGTAACCATTGAAATTTTAAAAGGCTCTCGTTTTGAGAGCCTTTTTGTTGATAGACGTCAACCCTTCAGCAGGTTGCATCAGAAGAAGAATGAGAGGTGGCTGCTTGGTTTTTCTTTGTGTCCTATGGCATAAAAAAAATGTATCGAAACCCTTAAAATTTTTCTTAAAAAGAATTTCCAATTCAAAAAATAAATTACATTTGCTCCGTTTTTAGCTGAACACATTGAACCCAGTTTATATGTTCGGGCTTTTGAAGATTAGGAAGTCATATTCAAAAGCATTCTGCCAGGCGGAGAACCGAAATTTAAAGCTAGCTTCCGTTACTCCCAAGATAGAAGGCCCGGTTATTAAGACCAAAGGCATCGCATCTCGTTTGGCCTATTGGCTAAACCCCATTCGCATCTAGTTTACAGCGTTAAAGTATTGTTATTCCGTGATTTTACTACGGAAACGCTCCCATTATTCTCTATTTTTATATACTCAAAAGACATAAAATGAATACTAAATATATTGATCTTATCGATCAAACCTACCATTTCCCACAAGCTGAGTTTAACTTGAAAGAGGACACTCTTACGTTTCACGACATAGACCTAATGCAATTAGTGGAACAATATGGTGCCCCTTTAAAGTTTACTTATTTGCCAAAGATTTCTAATAACATCCAGCGTGCTAAAAAATGGTTCGCAGATGCCATTGAAAAGAATAATTACAAAGGAACGTATAACTACTGCTATTGCACAAAAAGCTCGCATTTTAAGCATGTGTTACACGAGGCACTTAAGAATGATATTCATATTGAAACGTCTTCAGCATTCGATATTAATATTGTTGAAAATTTAAAGGCTGAAGGAAAAATTACAAATCAGACTTACGTAGTATGCAATGGTTTTAAAAGGGATCAGTATGTGAAAAATATTGCCCGTCTTATTAATGAGGGTCACGAAAATTGTATTCCTGTAATTGATAATTATGAAGAGATTTCGTTGCTTTCAGAAGAAATAAGTGGTGATTTCAAAGTAGGGATTAGAATTGCCAGTGAAGAAGAACCTAAGTTTGAGTTTTATACCTCAAGATTAGGAATTGGGTATAAAAATATTGTTCCTTTTTACGAAGACCAAATTAAAAATAACGATAAGGTAGAGCTAAAAATGCTTCACTTTTTTATTAATACTGGAATTCGTGATAACGCCTATTACTGGAACGAATTAGTGAAATGCTTAAAAGTTTACACAAGACTGAAAAAGATCTGCCCAACGCTTGATAGTTTGAATATTGGTGGCGGCTTCCCAATTAAAAACTCTATGGCGTTTGAGTATGACTATGAGTATATGATTAACGAAATCATCAACCAGATAAACATCACTTGTGCCGAAGCTGAAGTATCAGTTCCAAATATTTTTACTGAATTTGGAAGTTTTACCGTAGGTGAAAGCGGGGGAGCGATCTATGAAATTCTCTACCAAAAACAACAGAACGATCGCGAAAAATGGAATATGATAAATTCCTCATTTATAACTACGTTACCCGATACATGGGCTATTAGCAAACGGTTCATCATGATGGCAGTGAATCGCTGGAATGATGAGTATGAACGCGTATTACTGGGAGGTTTAACGTGCGATAGCGACGATTACTACAATAGTGAGCAGCATATGAATGCAATTTACCTCCCGAAGTATAAAAAAGAGAAGCCACTCTATATCGGTTTTTTTAATACGGGAGCATACCAGGAAACTATTGGAGGCTTTGGCGGATTACAACATTGTTTAATCCCGAGCCCTAAACACATTCTTATAGATAAAGATGAAAATGGAAACATTTCACATAAACTGTTTTCTCCTCAACAAACCAGTGAGCAACTCCTTGGAATTTTAGGCTACGGAACCTCTCCTGCTGAAGAAAAAATAGAAACACAACAACCAGAATTATCAAATAATAATTAGTATAATGAACACCAGAACATACGCTGGCATCCCAAAGGAATATGCCGCATTGGAAACTTCAAAAATTGTTTTAATCCCTGTGCCTTATGATGGTACCAGTACCTTTCAAAAAGGAGCAGATAAGGGGCCAGAAGCTTTTTTACACGCTTCAGAAAATATGGAGTTGTACGATATTGAAACTCAATCTGAAGTATACAAACAAGGGATTCACCTAACTGAAGCGATTACCGAAAATAGTTCGCCGGAAGCCATGGTGAAAGAAGTCCACAAAAAAACCAAAGAGCTAATTCTTCGAAATAAATTCGTGACTGTTTTTGGAGGGGAGCATAGCATTTCTATTGGTACCATCCGTGCTTTTAATGAATGTTTTGACGACCTTACCGTGTTGCATATAGATGCCCACGCAGATCTTCGAAAGGAGTATGAAGGCTCTAAATGTAACCATGCCTGTGCGGTGTATGAAGCGAGCCAGACCACTAATTTAATCCAGGTTGGAATCCGTAGCATGGATGTTGCGGAGACTACCGTGATGGATGAAGATAAAACCTGGTTTGCACATGATATGGCAACCGATGAGTACTGGATGGACAATGTTATTGAGGCGTTGGGAGACAATGTGTTTATTACCTTCGATCTGGATGCGTTAGACCCTTCCATTATGCCTTCAACCGGTACTCCGGAGCCTGGTGGATTGTTTTGGTATGAAACCTTAGATTTCTTAAAACAAGTATTTGATGCTAAAAATGTAGTAGGGTTTGATATTGTAGAGTTAATGCCAAGAGCAGAGGATAAGTCTTCAGACTTCTTAGCCGCTAAGCTGTATTACAAAATGTTGAGTTACAAATTTTCAGGGCAAGAAGCCGATGTAGAGTTTGAAAGTAATTTCAACGATAAGGGAAGTACTATTTCAAAATTTAAAGACACAAACAATGACAACTAAAGGAGCGATTACAGAATTTATTGAAAAATATTACTTACACTTTAACGCAGCTGCCTTGGTAGATGCCGCAAAAGGGTATGAAGATCAATTAAATAGTGGTGCAAAAATGCTGGTTTCTTTAGCAGGCGCTATGAGTACAGCCGAATTAGGGAAAATTTTTGCTGAAATGATTCGCCAGGACAAAGTGCATATTATCTCTTGCACAGGAGCCAACCTTGAAGAAGATATTATGAATCTGGTAGCCCACAGCCATTACAAACGCGTGCCAAATTACCGTGATTTGACAGCACAGGATGAGTGGGATTTACTGGAAAAAGGGCTTAACCGTGTTACCGATACCTGTATTCCTGAAGAAGAAGCGTTTCGCAGAATTCAGGAGCACATCGTTAAAATATGGATGGATGCTGAAGCAAAAGGAGAACGCTACCTGCCGCATGAATATATGTACAAACTACTGTTAAGCGGAGTCTTAGAAGAACACTACGAAATAGATCTAAAAGACAGTTGGATGTACGCTGCTGCCGAAAAAAACCTACCTATTGTTTGCCCGGGATGGGAAGATAGTACGATGGGAAATATTTTCGCCAGCTACGTTTTAAAAGGTGAATTGAAAGCCGCTACCATGAAAAGCGGAATCGAGTATATGACCTTCCTGGCAGACTGGTATACCGATAATTCTGAAAAAGGAATAGGTTTTTTCCAGATAGGAGGCGGAATTGCAGGAGACTTCCCAATTTGTGTAGTACCCATGCTCTACCAGGATATGGAGCGTACCGATACGCCATTCTGGAGTTATTTTTGCCAGATCAGCGACTCCACTACCAGCTACGGAAGCTACTCTGGAGCAGTGCCTAATGAGAAAATAACATGGGGGAAACTAGATATTAATACCCCAAAATATATTATTGAAAGTGATGCGACCATTGTGGCGCCACTAATTTTTGCCTATCTGTTAGGTATGTAATTCACAAAAAAATGGATCTCTCCAAAATTGAAAATATTGAACTGAAATTCTTAACGCTTGAAGATTACGACGCGTTAAAACAGGCTACCCTTCAGGCGTATGGTGGCTTGCCTAATTCGTATTGGAAACTGGAAGAGATAGGTCGTCTCATTGAAATTTTTCCAGCAGGGCAGGTAGTTATTAAAGTTGATGGTGAGATTGCAGGATGTGCACTTTCGGTTGTTGTAGATTATGATAAAATTGACAACCAGCATACTTATGATGATATTGCAAGCGATCCAACCTTTGCAATACACGATGAAGAAGGCGATGTGCTCTACGGAATAGATGTATTCATACGACCAGATTACAGAGGGTTGCGTTTAGGCCGCCGTTTGTACGATTACCGAAAAGAATTGTGTGAAAATCTAAATTTAAAAAGTATCGTATTTGGTGGGAGGATGCCTAATTATCATTTGCATTCAGATAAATTTTCGCCCAAACAGTATATTGAAAAGGTAAAACGGAAAGAAATTGAAGATCCGGTGTTGAACTTTCAGATTTCAAACGATTTCCACCCTGTTCGTGTACTAAAAGGATATCTGGAAGGTGATAAAGCATCGAAAGAATTTGCCGTGTTAATGGAGTGGGATAATATTTATTATACAAAACCTACAAAAAAACCGAGTACGGTTAAAAGTGTGGTGCGACTGGGGTTAATACAATGGCAAATGCGCCCCTATGCTTCTTTTGATGATTTAATGCACCAGGTGGAATATTTTATAGATAGTGTGGCAGGATATCGTAGTGATTTTGCAGTATTTCCAGAATTTTTCAATGCGCCTTTAATGGCAAAGTACAATGATCTGGGTGAGGCCGATGCCATCCGGGAACTAGCAAAATATACGAAGCCTATAATCGACAAATTGTCGGAGTTGAGTATTACCTATAACATCAATATCATTTCTGGAAGTATGCCTGAAATTGTACGTAACAAGCTGTACAATGTTGGCTATTTATGCCGAAGAGATGGAAGCGTTGAGCGGTATGAAAAAATACATTGTACACCAGATGAAGCTAAGGTTTGGGGAATGCAAAATGGAAACAAACTTCAAACTTTTGAAACCGATAGCGGTAAGATTGGTATTTTAATTTGTTACGATAGCGAGTTTCCGGAATTGTCGCGTTTATTGGCAGACGAAGGGATGGATATTCTGTTTGTACCCTTTTTAACCGATACTCAAAACGGCTATTCCCGGGTAAGGCTATGTGCTCAGGCAAGAGCTATCGAAAATGAATGTTATGTAGCAATTTCAGGAAGTGTAGGGAATTTACCCAATGTACATAATATGGATATTCAGTATGCCCAATCGGCTGTGTTCACACCTTGTGATTTTTCTTTCCCAAGTAATGGAATTAAAGCCGAAGCCACCCCCAACACCGAAATGATCCTGGTGGCAGATGTAGATATAGATTTGTTACGAGAGCTCCACTCTTTTGGAGCCGTTAAAAACCTGAAAGATCGCCGCAAGGATTTCTACAGGTTAGAACGTGTAAAAAAACAGTAAAGTCAGTTATTTTTTAATCAAACAAGTTCCTTCAAGAAGGAGGAGTACCCCCTATGTATAAAGTACAATCGCGCCAGATTGCGCAACATCTCAACATACGTGAGATTAAAAAGAATATTAAATACAACCTGCTCTTTAGTGATAGCGATGAGCTATTTTACAGGGTAAGTGACACCAAATATGTGTATATATTTCAGTTTGGTATTGTGAGTTATTTTAATCTTTCTGAAACTACGATTAAGGATGTTGAGAAACAATTAAGTGCTGCAAGAAAAGGTATGGTGAGTGACCATTTAATGGAGACCATAGATGTTTCCGTAGAAGAGAAGACCTTAAAAGTCTCGTTTAACAGCGTTACCATTCCAGAAATTGACGAAGAAATGATCCGCTTAATTATGTTGCATACTTCACAATCTGTAGCATTAGACAGGTATTCTGAAATTACCGAAAAACTTTTAGAAGAAGCTACCAAACACACCGATTCACTTGAGAAAAGGGGCAGGCTTCGTATTTCCAGTTTAAAACTGAAAAAGTTTATAGGACGGACGTTAAACATCAAAAACAGAATTTCTGAAAACCTTTATATTTTCGATTCGCCAGATGTGGTTTGGGATGATGAGCAGCTGGAAAAGCTGGACAGCCACCTTAAAAATACATTCGATCTTAAAAACAGGTATCGGAATATTCAGGATAGAATCACTATTATTAAAGAAAACCTGGAGCTATTTAAAGATATCTGGAATCATAAGGAAAGCAGTACTTTAGAGTGGGTCATCATTATTTTAATTGTGATCGAAGTGATTGATTTGTTTGTGATGAAGGTTTTTTAATCTTCAACAACTCTGAAATTCCCTTTCCGTTCACCATTTTGTGCAAGAATTTCGGTAATCGCAAAGGCAATAACAATAACATATTCTACGGCAACCAACCATAAGTTCTCTTTAAATCCCTCGGCTCCGTAAGCCGAATAACTCAGCATCACAACAGCACTCCATACAATGGGGAACCTATATTTTGTAAAAACAGAAAGTAATAAAGGGGTCGCAATATACCAGGGATGTACTGTAGTGGATAATAAGAAATATGTTGAAATACCAAACAGCATTCCTGTAATTAATTGTTGCGTCGTAGTGTTCTTACGAAGAAAAGTAAGTGCTAATAAAGTTAAAATAACAACAACAGGTAAAATTTTCCCAACAGTACCAATTAGATTCCACCCAACGGTTTGAAAACCAACCCAGCGGATGATGTAATATATACTCGCATTAAACTCAAAATTCTGAAACCAAAGCGAAAGGGTCGCAGAAAAATTTGAAATAAATTCAGAAGACAAAAACGGGGCGAAAGTAAGTGCAATAGTAGCTAAAGTAACAGTGTAAAATCCACCTAACTTTGTCACTCTGGCCCAGTCGACCCTTCGATTCCGCTCAGGGCTCGCATTTTTTTGATTTAAAAAGTAGTTAAAAAACAGAGGAAGCAACAACAACGGCAACAACTTCACCGAAACTGAAATTCCCAGCAATACTGCCGCCCAGAACCATTTGCCTTTATGAAGCAGGTAGAGGGACCAAAGTACAAAAAAGAGCATGACACCTTCAAAATGGAGATTTCCGGTTAGTTCAATAATAATGAATGGGTTCAGGAAATACCAGAAAATGTTTTTAACGGGTAGGTTTAATTTTTCAAGAAGCTTTTTTCCAAAGTAAAGAACTCCTATATCTGCCAATATAACTAGGATTCGCAGTACAACCGTAGCGCCTAGAATACTTTTACCGGCAAAGAGTGCTGCAACAGCAAAACATAACTGATTTATTGGAGGGTAATTGCTATAATGACTTCCATTCAGTTCTCCCATTCCTTTATACAATTGAGAAGCTTGACCTACTTGAGTTCCTGAAGTTACCTCGAGCGCAGTCGAGAGGTCTGTGAAAAATAACTGCGGTGTAATTAAATATGGATTCACCCCTTGGATCAACAAACGCCCATCCCATAAAAACCGATAAAAATCCTGTGATAAATTAGGTGTAGCAACTATAAAAACAAGCCTGAAACCGATACCTAAGAACATTAAAACCTTAAAATTCCAACCAAATTGTTTTATAAGTTGCCAGGTAAGAAAGAAAAGTGCTGCAAAAAGTGTGAATAGTTTTATAAAATCACTACGCACTAAATCATAACCAAAAGCCCAATACAGCCCAACACAAGCAAGCGCCATCAAGATTGGGAACTTATAAAGCTTTATGAAGTTGGCTACCGAAATCATCTGTGCGCATTAAATACTAACTGGTTAAAATCGGTGGTCGAAAAGCCACAGTTCAATAGTTGATTTAAACTAACACTCAAAGATAGTTGAGTGATTCAGATAAAATACGTTTGAGGCATTTTATCTGTATTGTATCGAAATTAGTCCTGCCACTCTGCAATAAACAAATTGGTGTCTCTCCCGCCGCCATTGTTTCGGTTTGATGAGAACGCCAAATATTTGCCATTGTTTGAGAATACCGGAAAGGCATCAAAAGTTTCGCTGTGGGTGACGCGCTCCAGGTTTTTTCCATCAAGGTCTATTAAATATAAGTTGAAAGGGAATCCGCGTTCCGCTTCAAAATTACTACTGAAGAGAACTTTCTTGCCGTCTGGCGTAAAAAACGGACTCCAGTTGGCATTGCCAAGATTGGTGATTTGTTTCATATTACTCCCGTCTGCATCACAGATAAAAAGTTCCATTTCAGTAGGTTGAACGAGACCTTGTGCAAGTAAGTCTTTATACTCTTTTACTTCGGCAGCTGTTTTTGGGCGTGAGGCTCTAAAGATAAGTTTTGTTCCGTCCGGAGAGAAAAATGCTCCTCCGTCGTAGCCTAATTCGTCCGTTATTTGCTGTACGTCACTTCCGTCCAGATTCATGGTGTACAATTCTAAATCGCCACTTCGCATAGAGGTAAATACTATTTTATCCCCTTGTGGAGAAACGGTTGCTTCAGCGTCATAGCCAGGTTCTTTTGTGAGCTGATCTGTAATATTTCCCTCCAGATCTGACACAAATATGTCGAAACTATCATACACAGGCCATACGTACTTTCCATTTTTCCGAAGCGGGACTTCTGGGCATTCATCGTCTACCAGATGAGTAGAGCCGTATACAAAATGTTCGTTGTCCGGAAGGAAATAAGCACATGTAGTCCGTCCTTTTCCAGTAGATATCATAGGAGGAACTTTGGCTCCTTTAAAAGTTTCAGAGGCGTGCATTAAGAACATTTGATCGCACTCCACCCGCCAGTTTTTATTATTGGATTGAAAAACCAGTTTGCTATCGTCAAAACTCCAATAGGCCTCTGCATTATCACCTCCAAAGGTTACCTGTCTAATATTCTTAAAATGTTTTTCTTCAGGGTAGATAAGGCTGTCGTTGTCCCATTCCATCACGATCTTTTCTGAAGAATCTTCAACAGCTTCAAGCGTAGGTTCAATTTTAGTTTCTTCCGAAGCATTTTTACAAGAAATAAAAAGCAGGACAGATAAAATTATAAGTAAGTATCTCATTTGTATAGATTTCTTTTTTTAAGAATTTTGGATTTGTTTTTTTTGGATTTGAATTGGTTGTATTTTTGTGCAAAAATAAGAATATGCGTTTAATATGTTTACTATGTGTCGCTTTATGTATCATTTCTTGCCAAAAAGAGGTTGAAAAGAAGAACGTTACCATGAAAGAAGATGTGTATGCTTTGGCAGACGACACATTTAATGGGAGACAAACAGGAACCAAAGGAGAGCTGGCAGCGGCGGCATATATAGAAGAAAGGTTTAAAGAAATTGGTTTGGCGCCTAAAGGCTATAAAGAAAATTATACCCAGACATTTACATTCCGTCCCAGTAGTAACCCTCATGAACAGGCAGAATATACTGGCTTAAAAAGTGACAGTACATTAACGGGAACCAATGTAATAGCATTTCTGGATAACGGAGCCAAAACTACTGTGGTTATTGGAGCACATTACGACCATTTAGGAATGGGGGGGGAAGGTTCGTTGTATCGTGAAGAAAAAGCAGCCATTCATAACGGTGCCGATGATAATGCCAGTGGGGTAGCGGTGATGCTAAATTTAGCAGCACGACTCTCTGATGATGCAACACCCAATCCTGTAGACAATAATTACCTGTTCATTGCTTTTTCAGGAGAAGAAATGGGTTTGTTGGGAAGTAATTATTTTGTGAAAAACAGCACGGTTCCTGTTGAAAAAATCAGTTATATGATAAACATGGATATGGTAGGACGTTTAAATGCTGAAAATACGATTGCCGTTCATGGCGTTGGAACTTCTCCAATCTTTAAACAAACGCTTTTTGCAAATAATGAAGCTGACCTTACTATTGCTGAACATAACAGCGGGATTGGTCCCAGTGATCACACCAGTTTTTATCTTGCTAATATTCCCGTTCTTCATTTTTTTACGGGCCAGCACGAAGATTACCACAAACCAGGAGATGATGCCGAAAAGCTGAATTATGAGGGAATGCAGAAAATTTCAGACTATATTTTTTCAATTATTTCAGACTTAAACGATAATGGAAAACTAGCTTTCAGAAAAACAAAGGATGAAAGTGAAGAGGTGCCACGATTTAAAGTAGGGTTGGGGGTAGTGCCGGATTACCTCTTTACAGGCAAAGGAATGCGTATTGATGGTATTAGTGAAGACAGACCCGCTCAAAAAGCAGGCTTAGAAAAAGGGGATATCGTTGTGAAACTAGGCGAATTTGAAGTGACCGATATGATGAGTTATATGAAGGCACTTGCTACTTTTGAAGAAGGACAAACTACTGAAGTTGTGATACAGCGGAATAATACTGAAGAAAAAGTAATGGTGACGTTCTAAAAATTCCGGCTAATTGAAAGCGTTGTAAACCCGTGTGTCCCCGTGCTTTCTACACGTCTTGTTGAAAACATATATGCGACCTTAACATCAAGAATTTGATTTCTCCAATACGATTCAGCTCCATAAAAAAAGAGGGAATCTACTGGTTCTAAAGTGAACTCACTATTGTCTGCAATAATAGAGCCTTGCAGCATTGCATCGTGAATCACAAAACGATAGGCGCCTGTGAGGGCAAAGAATAATTCATTCTCAGTATCGCCCAGTTGCCTGTGTGCCATGGTGTATTCAAGCTCATTTCTTTTACCTATGTAAAGCTTCACATCATTTTCTAGATAATAGTCTTTGGTGCCAAGCGCTACTTTAGGTTTTGTAGCCACAAAGACGTTGAAACTGGAATCCCAAAGCAACCATTCCTTTAAGTAACTTCCGTATAGATTGGCGTGTGTACTATTCTCTATTTGCCCGGTCCAGGTAGCGGTTTGTGATTCGTTGGTGCTGTGAAACCAGCTTTGTAGCCCTTCAGATCCTGAAATCTCCCCTGTAACGCCTATGGTTAGTGTAAAGGCTAAGATTCTGTTTTCATTGATCAGGCTTATTCCTGTGTTAAACCCTAGAAATCCTGCGTACGGCCTGTCGTAATCTTCAATTCTGGAAGAAAGGATGTTGGAAGGTGTAAAGAAGGACTGCTCTAACTGTAGCGTAAACTGTCGTTTGTTATTGTTTTCTTTATCTGTTTCATTCAGTAGCTTTCTGTAGGCTATAAAACTTCCGGTAGTGTACCAGCGGTCTGTAAAATGCAAAAAATCGTTATCGTGCATAAGCTCGACCTGCTCGCTTACATAACGACTACCGCCTCTGTATTGAGCGGAAATTGTAACCGAACATAAACAGAGAAAAACACATGTAAAATACCGTGCAGAAAGTGAAATAGGCATGGAGTTAGTTAGCTGAATGCAATTAGGCTTCTAATTTAAAAGAATTTTTTATTTAAGCCTTACTTATCAGGCTTTTAAAAAACACAAAGCCAAAACCAATAAAGAGCATGAGATGAAATGGGAAGAGTCCAAAGTCGCCTCCCTGGTCACCAACGATAAAAGCCGAATACATGCCAAATCCAAAATAGAGCATTAAAATCCCTTCAATTAAGATATTAGGTGATATTTTGGCTTTTATGTATTTGTTTCCTTTCCAGCTGTCTTTCAGGTTGTTAATGTTAAATTTTGGGGTGCGGATGAAATCACTTTTCTTGCCTAAATGCCCTTCAAGAACGGCTATAGAGTTATGCACCGAAAAGCCCATGGCAATAGAAAAGAAAACAAAGAACATTCCAGTATACTCAAGGAAATTCATAAATCCACCCCCATTTATTTTTTTAAAGGTAAACCAGTAACAGATAAAAAATATTAAAGTGCTAATGACAAAAAAGCTCATCACGATAAAGTAATACTTTAAATGTGCGTATTCGTTCTTAATATATAACATTGGAATACTTAAGATAGCCACCACCAGAATACTTAAAAACATAGTACTATTAAGTAGATGTAAGGTACCGTGTATTTTTGTTTTAAACGTAATGTCTTTATTTCGCCAGACACGCCCCAGCATTTTTCTGAAATTTTCTGCACCCCCTTTATTCCATCTAAATTGTTGTGAACGTGCTGCGCTAATTACCACGGGTAGTTCGGCAGGTGTTTCTACTTCTTCCAGGTATTTAAACTTCCAGTTTTTTAATTGCGCACGGTAGCTTAAGTCCAGATCTTCGGTTAAGGTGTCACCTTCCCAGTTCCCAGCATCCAGGATGCATTGCTTTCGCCACACACCGGCGGTGCCATTAAAATTTATAAAGTGTCCTTCACTATTTCTACCCACCTGTTCTAAGGTAAAATGCGCATCTAAGGCAAACGCCTGCACCCGGGTTAAAATAGAGTATTCCCTATTAATATGTCCCCAACGGGTTTGTACCACGCCAATATTTCGATCTTTAAAATAGGGAATGGTGTCTAACAACCAGTTTTTCTGAGGAAGAAAATCTGCATCAAAAATGGCGATATATTCTCCTTTGGCAGTCTCCAACCCCTCTTTAAGAGCGCCTGCTTTAAAACCTTTGCGGTCGGTGCGTGTTACATGCTGAATGTCCAGCCCTGTTCTTTGCAGTTGTTTTATTTGCAATGCAGTAGTTTCAAAAGACTCATCGGTACTATCGTCTAATACCTGAATTTCTAATTTCTCTTTTGGGTAATTTATTTCAGAAATATTATCGAGCAGTCGTTCCATAACATACAGCTCATTATAAACAGGGAGTTGTATAGTGACGTAGGGGATTTCGTCTGGATTTGCGAGGTTAAATTTAGCACATGCTTCTTTTTTATTTCTGTTTCTCAAATAGTTGAAAAGCAGGTTCAGTTGTGCCAGCGCATACAATAGAATTAGGAGGAGCGCGCCTGTGTAAATAACCATGACAATGGTTTCAAGTATCATTTTTTGAACGTGTATTTAAAAATCCAGCTGAGAATTTTAATCCCAGCAAATATAGCACCTTTTACGGTCCCTGAAACTTTTGAAGTCCCTATCCTGTTTCGGTATTTCATAGGAACTTCGGTATACGAATATTTTCTTTTAAGTGCCTTCAACTGCATCTCTACAGTCCAGCCGTAAGTTTTGTCCTGCATTTCCAGCGCAAGTAACTTATCGTATTTTATGGCTCGAAAAGGACCTAAATCTGTGAATTTTGCTCCAAAGAAGAGTGTCATTAAACTTGTGGCAAGCCAATTTCCAAATCGCTGCGGAAATGTCATCGCACCAGGTTCTCTAAGTCGTTTTACGCGGGCACCAATTACAAAATCTGTATTTTTTTCAATTATTGGAGCCACTAATTCGGTTAATTGTTCAGGATAATCACTGTGATCTCCGTCTAAAAAAACTAGTATATCTGGCTTCTCACTTTTTTCTGAAATGTACTGCATTCCCTTTAAACACGCGTAGCCATATCCTCTTTGTGGCTCGTGTAAAACAGTAGCTCCGGCAGCTTTTGCAACTTTTTCGGTGTCATCAACAGAGTTATTATTTACGACGATCACTTCAGAAACAAAATCCGGAATATCTGCAAGCACCAAGCCAATAGAGGCTTCTTCATTGTAAGCAGGTATGATAACATCTATGATAGGTTTCATGTTTAGATACGGGTGTAGTGCTACCAATGCGCAATATCGTAAAAAGCGAATTCAATCTAGCACTAGGATATTATGATAAAGTAGTTGTTTTTTGTTACTTACACCGAAACTCCTATAATTCCGAGTTTCTTTAGAAGAAGCTATGTTGGAAAATTAACTTTTTGAACCAACAATATTTATAAAAAAATGTTTAGGTTATTTTTAAACTTTGATGAGCTTTTTTACTATAGCTTGGTTATCTGCAAGTTTTATAACTACTTGATAAATCCCAGAACTAAGTGAGTTAATAGATATAGAACCTTCGGGCTGTCTTACTTCTTTCACTTTTTCTCCAAGGATGTTATAAATAATAACTCGCTGTATATCATCGTTTAACGGACTAATTAGCTCGAAAGTGGAATCTGTAGGATTAGGATATAGAGACACTTCAATATTGTTAGCTTCAAATTTGCTGTTGTTTAATACTGGTTCTAATATACATTCCACAGCACCAAGTGCATCTACTCTACCACGACCGCTACCTTCCCAAAACAAAGGAACTGCAGAGCTATATACGCAATCGATTATTTCTTCTCTAGTTTTCGAAGGATCCGCAGACCAAGCTAACCCAATAACAGCACAAGCAATAGGAGATGATAATGAAGTGCCATTAGCATACCTAAAGCCGTCATCTAAATCTGTAGTATAGATGGAGGCACCTGGAGCCGTTATATCGACCCAAGGGCCATAATTAGAAAAACTTGGTCTCTCATCTAAACTGTCACTTGCTGCAACTGCAATAACATTTTCGTATCCCGCAGGATAATAAATTTCATCATTATTATTATTTCCTGCACCAGCCACTATTATAACATTATAGTTATCATAGAGGTTATTTATAATATTCCTATTATTTACTGAAAAATTGTTAGAGCCCCATGAACAGTTAATAATTTCTGCTCCATTTTCAGCAGCCCAAATAGCTCCGGTATACCCGCGATCTATATACACACCTATCCCTAAACTAGCCTTAATTGGTATCACATCAACTTTATTTCCAATACTAGCAATACCTATTTCATTATTCGTTATCGCATTTACGGCACCCGTGACCAAAGTCCCATGACTAGAAGAAGGATTATAGGGGTCATCATCATCATCAGCCGCATCCCAACCTGGCTCTAAATTACCAAGTAAATCTATATGATCAACTTGAACACCAGTATCTACTACTGCCACATCTATATCATCAATTCCCTCTTCCAATAAATGCGCTTCAACTGCATTTAGCTTTTCCATACTCCATTGTAAATCGTAATTAGGGTCATTTGGACTATTAAAACCTATAACCCTATCAATCGGAATTCGTTCAGCATATTCAATCAATTCTTGATGATTTAGCTTCTCAATTAAATCATCCAACATTGTAGGGTCTTGTATTTTTAAACGAAGTATATTTAATAAACTCGGAGCCTTTGTAACAAAATAGAATGAATTTTCTACTTGAACAATTCCGTGCGAGGCTTCAAATTCTTTAATTATGTCCACAGAATTTACTTCTAGTTCTTTTTTCTTTTGCCAAGTTGGTTCAAAACTATCTACAAATTTTATGTGAAGTTCATCACTATAATAATCTCCTGTTAAATTTTCTTGTCCATAGCTAACTATATTTATTACTAATAGTAGTTTTAATATTATTTTTTTAAGTGTCATAAAAGAGAATATTTGGTTGCTTAGATTTAAAAATTTATTTAAAAATATTTAATCTTGTGAAAATTGCTTAAAATTTGGCAATATATATAATAATAAGCAAACTATTTTTTTGAATTCATCAATTTCATTAAATCTACATCGTTCCCCAATAAAATTTCATTTCCATCAATACGACCATTCATGCTATCGTTTTCTAATTTTAATACCCCACGTGGGCAAACAGCCGAGCAAATTCCGCAGCCTACACAACTACTTCGCACAATATTTTCGCCTTTTTGGGCATAGGCACGCACGTCTATTCCCATTTCACAATAGGTGGAACAGTTTCCGCAGGAAATGCATTGTCCCCCATTGGTAGTAATTCTGAATTTAGAAAACAACCGTTGCTGAAATCCTAAAACAGCAGCCATAGGGCATCCAAACCTGCACCAGACCCGGCTCCCAAAAATAGGGTAAAAACCAACGCCAATAACGCCACTAAACATAGCCCCTATTACAAATCCGTAACTTTTACGAAGTTCATACGCGTCAAAAAAGAATAATTTACCAGGACTACTAAAGTACGTAAACAATAAGATAGAAATAACCACCACAAAATAACCAATGGCACCATATTTAGCATCTTTTGCCAACTGTTCTCTCTTAAAGAGCATCACCCAGGCAAATACCAGGGTGAGTAATCCAATGATAAACCATACAAAAAACTCTTTGCTAATCCAAAAGGTATCGTAATAGCTGGTTTCTTGTCCTTCGGTCACATTAAAATTAGCTCCTTCGGCGCTGTCTGTGATGAGTGTAGCTGCTTTTCCTTGGTTAATTTTTTCCAGTGCTTCTTTGTTTTCAGCTTCGGAAGCAAAAAAGTAGTCTATGGTAATTCCATCAGTATTTTCTAGGGTGGGTGCTTTGGCGTTTGGATCGGTATTTAAGAAAACAACACTACTGGCGCCTGCTTTTTGAGCTGCCAGTATGCGCTCGTTAAGCGGTTTGCCTTCTGCGTCGCTTATAAATACCATTTTATTGTCCAGGTTACTCCACTCACTAATGTTAGCCGATTCGTTTCCTTGTAAATAAGAAAACACAACCGCAGTAGTCATGACCGTTACAAACACCACAACACTATGGATCACCCAGCGCTCCACCTTCCAGGCAACCTGGCGCTTGTCGCTTAAATGTCGAAAAGGATCCCCGGCAGTTTCTGCCAGCCCACCACAACCACAAACCCAGCTGCAATACCACCGTTTTCCATACTTGTAGGTAAGGATGGGGGTAATTACAAAAATGGAGAGAAGTCCGAAGATGAGCATTATAAGCCCAACATCGCCTGCACTTATAAATTCGTCTATTTTATAGCCTGCAAAGAGATCGTAATTTAAAGGCCAGACATTTTTAAAATCGTAATAAGGCTGGTTTAATCGCACTAAAATTTCAGGAATCACAAACGCAAAAGCCAGTTGAAAGAACATGACCGAAAACGTGCGAATTACTTCATACCGGTTGTGCCTGTATTTCCAAATAAATTTTATCCCAAAAGCAAGAATGGCAAGTGTATAGAGCGTACCATATAAAAACCATTGACTGGCCGGATTGCCGCTCAAAAATTTGCTTAACGGATCAAAAAGTGCAATAACTCCCTTGTTGTCACCATCCTGAACCAACCCTAAATACTGTGGAAACCAATAGAGCGCAACATAAAATAAGGTCATAGCAATACCCAGTACCCAACCCCAGAAACCTCTGGAAGAGAGGGATTTAAAATAGACACCGTCATTCTTTATCCCTTCGTGCTTATTGCCATAAGCAGCCTTTGTAAACCAAATAATTCCTATCGCCATGGAACCAAGTGAGAGAGATAGCCAAAGTGTTTTATTAGGAAAATTTACGTTGAAAAATGCTACAATCAATATGGCAAAACCAATCAATCCAATGGCTGAAGCAATTTTTTGTTGTGTAGTAATGGTTTTTGGCGGTTGCCCGGTTAAGGACATATCTCTTTGTATGGTGCTCATTAGTTTAGGCGTTTACGGGTTGGTGTTGTTGAAATTTTTGTAGAATATCGGTTTCAAAATGCGTGTAAAATTCAGGGTCGAAATTGGCTTTCTTAAGATTTTTTACAACAAAATCAACTTTTTGATGTTCGTTGAGCCATTGGTCAAAAACCTTATGTTTTAAACGTATTCCGAAGGTGTTAATCCCTAAAAAGGCACGGGTTTCCTTGTGATATGCAATGGTAATACACTTGGTATCGTCTTCATGATGCCAGTGAAAATGCGCTTCATACTCTTTCTTATCTGAAAAGACCCATCCGTACGTCTGGTATTCAATATCAAAAAACTTGGCACTATTAAACCAATGCCCGGGATTGTACTCGAAGGGGTTGCCACAAATAGTTTGTGCAACCGTCTCGCCCATCATCCGGCCTGTATACCAGACCGCTTCAACGGGTTTTCTGTTACCAATGGCCTCGCGCTGTTGGGCACAATCGCCTATGGCATAGACGTCTTTTACGTTGGTTTCTAGCTTTCGGTTTACCAAAATACCTCGATCTGTTTCAATAGTACTGCCTTCTAAAAAGGATATGTTGGGTTTTACTCCTGTACAAATACCTACCATACTGCACGGTATTTCCTGCCCTGTTTCCTTTGTGAGTATGGCTCTAACTTTTCCATCCTCATCGCTTATAATTTTATCGAGATTGGTATTATTTTGTAAATCTACACCGTGTGATTTTATGTGGCGGGAAATCATTGCAGCTTCATCTTGAGGCAATACGCTATCCCAAAAATTCTCTTCACGAATTAAGAATGTAACTTCAATATTTCTGGTGCGTAGCATTTCGGCTAGCTCGACACCAATAAGACCGCCCCCTATTAAAACTGCTCTTGGGCATTCGTCGTTATTGGGAGCATATTTTTCTATTTGTTCCAGGTCTTGTTTGGTTACCATTCCTACCACACCATCACTTTCCAGTCCTTCCCATCCAAAGGTATTTGTAGTGGAGCCAGAAGCGATAATTAGCTTGTCGTACTGCATAGTACCTCCTTCTTTAAATTGAAGTGTTTTGGAAACTGTATCAATTTTTGAAACATATGCTTTCTTCAATTCTAAGTTGTTTTTCTTCCAGAACCAATGTTCGTACGGTTCAATATCTGTCCATCGCATATGGCCCATATACACATACATTAGGGCGGTACGTGAGAAAAAATGGTCTGCTTCTGCTGAAATAATTGTGATTTTTTTATTTGAAAGTTTTCGAATATGTCTTGCTGCAGTTATGCCTGCAATTCCATTTCCAATTAGTACAATATGTTCCATATAAAAGACGGTTGAGATGATGGCTGGCCTGTAAGTAATTAGTAAACTGTGTCGCATCAATTTACATAAACATTACAATAAACTAAAAATCATTTTTTGAAGATACCTCTTTTTATACTTGTAAACAGAACTTTTAACCTTGGTTTAAGAGGATTAATTTTCTACAATATTTTCACCTAAATGTGTATCTTGAAACGAAAAATAAAAAGTAATGAAATATCTTTTTCTTATTCTCTTTTCCACACTTTTATTACAGGCTTGTATGCCTCAGAATAAGAAAATAAATGGTGTTAGTTATGTAGCTTCTGGGGAGCCCACAACAGAAGCGCAAGTACAGGAGGTTAAAAATATTCATGCCAATTATGCTGCGGTAATGCCCTTTGGTTTTATTCGTGATATACAAAATCCTGAGATTATATTTAATACCGAACGGCAATGGTATGGAGAGCGTAGAGAAGGAGTAAAACAATATATTGAAATGCTGCAGCAACATGCTATTCAAGTAATGCTGAAACCCCAAATCTGGATTTCAAGGGGTGAATTTACAGGCTATTTAAAAATGGCTTCGGAAGAAGATTGGAAAAAACTGGAAACCTCTTATAGAGAATTTATTTTGTTGTATGCTGAATTAGCCGAAGAAACCAATGTTAAGATGTATTGCATTGGCACCGAATTAGAACAATTTACCGTACATCGCCCTAAGTTTTGGCAAGAACTTATTGTTGAAGTAAAGAAAGTATACAAAGGAGAGCTAACCTATGCGGCCAACTGGGACGAGTACAAGAGGTTCCCGTATTGGGAGCAGCTGGATTACATTGGGATTGATGGCTATTTTCCCGTTTCAGAAATGAAAACACCCACTGTGGAAGATGCCCGAAAGGGATGGCAATCGTGGAAAACTGAAATGAAAGAAGTTTCAGAAAAAAACAACAGACCTATTCTTTTTACCGAATACGGATATCGAAATATAGATTTTTCAGGCAAAGAACCGTGGCAGAGTAACAGAACTGAAGAAGGACACAATACCCAGGCACAAACCAACTTGTATAAAGCTTTTTTTGCTGAAGTATATCCGGAACCCTGGTTTTCCGGCGGCTTTATCTGGAAATGGTTTATAGACCATAAAAATGCTGGTGGCTTGGAGCGCAATCAGTTTAGTCCTCAAAATAAACCTGTTCAGCAGGAAATTAAAGCGTTTTTTGAGGAGAATTAATCTAAGCTGTTATGCTTATTCAAAATACCTAAAGATTTATCAGGTTTCTTGTTAGTAATGTAAATATGAGCCTACTAACCAGATATCGTGAAAAAACTTTTTTATTTACTTTTTTTAATAACTTCCAGTGTGATGGCACAGACCATTTCAGAAGTAGTTGTTCAGAACAATAAAAAGACACGCACGAGTTTCATCAGAAAAGTTACCCAAGCTACAGAAAATACGACCCTGGATAGTTTGCAGTTAGAAGCAGATATCATTCGTTTAAAGCGGTTGCCAGGGATAGCACATGCCTATTATCAAGTAGCCCCGAAGGATGATGGAACCTATAAAGTGGTATACGGGGTTGAAGAAAACTTCACGATTATTCCTTCGGCAAATATCTATACTACAAATGACGAAGAATTTGCCTATAGGATAGGACTGTATGAATTTAATGGCTTAGGAAGAAATTTCATCCTGGGTGGGTATTATCAGAGAGATATCTACAATAGTTTTGGCGCAAATTTTCGTGCGCCATACTTGTTTAGTAATCAGACAGGCGTTGCGTTAAATTACCAGAACCTGACTACCCAGGAACCCGTTTTTTTGGATTCTGGAACCGCAGATTACAAATATAACAACACCTCATACGAAATTTTGGGACTTCACGAATTTAATTACCGGAATCGAATTGAAGGAGGAGTCAATTATTTTACTGAAATATACGAATATACAGAAGGTGCTACCAGTCCAGACGTTCCGCAGTTTCTGGAGGTTAAAAAGTTGCTCTATAAGTTTATTTATGAATTTAATGATGTAGAGCGCTATTACTATTTTGTAGATGGATTTAAAAGTACGTTCAACTTTCAGTATGTTACCACAAGAAATGAAGCCTTACCCGAATTTGTAATTGGTTTTAATGACTTTATTTATTACAAACGTGTGGGCAAAAAAGGGAACTGGGCTAACCGATTACGCTTAGGAGTAGCCACTAATAATGATAGTCCTTTTGCACCTTTTGCTGTAGATAATAATTTGAATATTCGAGGAGTTGGGAATACTATCGACCGTGGTACCGCTGCTATTGTTTTAAACACGGAGTTCAGATATACATTATATGAAAAAGACTGGTTCGTTTTACAGGGAAATGCCTTTATAGACGGTGGGAGCTGGCGAAACCCCGGGGGTGATTTTGGTGACTTTAGTGATGATCAAAATCTTCGGGTTTACCCAGGGGGTGGTCTCAGGTTTATCCACAAGCGTATTTTTAATACCGTTTTTAGAATAGATTATGGCTATGGAATTACACCAGACGCTACAAATGGATTCGTAATAGGGATAGGACAGTACTTTTAAAGAGCTCAAAAGTTGTTAAGCAAGCATATACAAATAAAATACATTCCACATAATTTTAACCCAATGCTATTGAGTGAACCCGAATGAAGACTGCAGTTTAAGTATTATCCTTTTCGCTGGACTTCCATTTCAGTAGTATATTTTTTAGCAAGCTCCTTTTTTTGAGTTTCGCTAAACACTTTACCTGCCATTTGAAAAAATGATTTTTCTTCATCTTCCAGATGGTGACGTACCTGATGGTCTAATGCTTTAAGATGTGCTAACCAAGCCGAGCTGTCCATGTCTGATTCTTCTACTTTTTCAATAAGCTCATCAATTTCATGATGTTCGGCAATACCGTGACGGGTGTGTTCCACCATCATATCGTTGTCTATAAGTTGTTTGTAAAAATTGCGTTCTTCAGCCACTTCGTGCCCTTTTAATTCAATTTTTAACTTATCCCAGATTTCTTTACGTTTTTTCGTGTCTCCGGAAGTGGCAAGTGCCTTCTCTAACAATTCTCTTTGAATGTCGTGATCTGCTCTAATGGCTTCAAAAATGTTCATAGTGCTTTTTTTTAGTTGGAATTTAAAATTACAACCAAAAAAAGATGAATACTGTTTATGAAATCTTAAAACTTACTTGTCGGCAAAAACTTCCCGTGGTTTTTCGACTATAGAAGTCAGTGGCTTTCTATTTTCTTTAATATGCTTTACATAATAAGCAAGTAGCTCATCGGCATCTGCACCCATCCATCGCTTTACGTAGATAGCCCAAAAATGATATTGTAAGTACCATATACCTTTATCGCGATATAATCTGGCTGAGGAGCCCAGAGACTCTTGAATTACAACAAATTTTTTGCGCTCGTAAAGTTCGTTTATGAGAATGTTATCTTCGTAAATAACAAACGTTTCATCATAGCCGCCAATTTCGTCAAAGAGTTTACGCGTGATAAACTGACTTTGATCTCCGCCACGACACGCCCGCCAGGAAAATCTGGTAAAGTAACTTGCCAGACGTAACCACCAATGGTTGCTGTCAAATTTCATCTTAAAGCAACCCGCAGGGTTTCCTTTCTGGACTTCAGAAATAATTAGACCATCGAACTTTTTTGGAGGAAAGCTATCGGCATGAAGAAAATAAAGAATGTCCCCGGTTGCCTTTTTGGCGCCAGCATTCATTTGCTTAGCACGTCCTTTTTCAGAAGAAAGTAACTGAATATTGAATGCAGTGTCTTTTGAAAATTCGTTCACTAACAATCTGGTATCGTCACTACTACCACCGTCTACTAAAATTAGCTCAGCAATATTTTCTGAAGAGGCGTTTGTAGTAAGGTGTTTCAACACCGAAGTAATGTTTTCGGCTTCGTTGAGTACAGGAATGATGATACTTAGCATGGGTGTAAACTTACGGAAATTTGAAGTTTTTGGTTGTTTGGAAACTAAAAAACCTGTCAGGTGCTTAAGACCTGACAGGTTTGGTATGCGTACTATTTTACTGTTCATTCAAACCCCAATCGTATTCTTTGTAGGTTATATTGGCTTTAGGATTCATGTTTCTATTACTGTACTGGTTAATATAGCCTATAATATCTACTTTTCCGTTTACTTTCCAATCGTTTGGATAAAATTTAAAGATGGACGAAATTTCTGCTTTATTTTCCTGAATATCATTTTTATCGCTATTTATAAAACTTTTGGTGACTTGATCCAGCTGTTCATTGATTTTTGCAGCAGTATATGCTTCTCGTATCAATGGCGGACAAGAAATAGAGGCACAATTTATGGCAAAGTGGATTCTTGGTTCGTTCATTTTACGGAGGATTCCATTTTCAATCCCGCCTAAGGAAAGCTCACGCCCATCAACCCTTGCGCGACCTTCAGTCCAAGGATTGTTTACATCTTTTATACTTTTAACCGGGTAGTTTTCTAAAATTAAGTTAACGGTTTCGGCGTTGTATAAATTTATATAGAACGCCAGTAATTCCTGTACGCTCCAGTTGTTGTTAGGATCTTTTTTAGCAAGCATATTCAGGTAATCGTCCAATGCTTTGGCATCTTCCCTAAATCCTTTATAATCTACCAAACCATCCTGATCTACGTGTTTTTGTAATAGTTTGGTCCATTGAGAGTGGTCTACGTTCACTTCAGAATTTGCTGTGGTTGAGGTTAATGTACCTTCTACTTTTTTAGTGGGTTGTCCCTGGCTGGTAATGCCCGCTGCAGAAAGTAAATTGCAACTTTGTAAAGTAAATGCTAGTATAGTGCCAAAGGCAAAGTATTTTAATGATTTCATAGATTCAATTTTATAAGTCTACAAGCTACAACGAAATAATTTGAATCTGCACTTGGTTAACAGTGGCTTGTGCTAACTTTAGGAAAAATTTAATTGTTCAGTTCCCAATTGTAATCTTTATAGCGCACTTTGGCATTTGCCGAAATTTTTGTGTCTGAATATAGGTTTAGATACTCTACTACACTTCCGTTTTGCTTAAAGTCTTTCGAAAACCAGGTGAATATCTTTGAAATGTCTATCCGGTCTGTTGTGATGGTATTTCGGGTGGGATCGTTGATAAATTGTTTTGCTAAAAAATCTAATTGCGTATCTACTTTTTCAGCAGTAAAGGCTTCATTCAATAATGGCGGACAAGAATAGGAAGCGCAATTTATTCCAAAGTGTATTCTGGGCTCGTCCATTCTACGAAGTATCTGGTGCTCAATTTCATCCAGATTGTACCATTTATCACCCAGTTTCCAAAGGCGTTGCTCCCACGGTTTGTCAATATCTTTAATACTTTCCAATGGTAAATTCCGAAGGATTAAATCTACCGTCATTGCATTGTAAGCATTCATCCAATAGGCAAGTTTATCGTTCTTGGTCCAAGTCTCATTAGGCATGGTTACACCCAAAGATGAAATATAACTCCTCAGCGTTGCGCTGTTTTTTCTGAAACCTTCATAACTAACAACACCTTTTGCTGAAACATAATTTTTTAAAAGTTCGTTTAATACGGAGTGGTCAAATTTTTCAGTTTTAATAGGAGGAACAAACTGTTGCGGATTAATCTCTACCATCGAGTCGTTTTCAGTCATAGGTGGAGCTGTTTCCATTTCTGAAACAGGTTCAGTGGTACCAACTTTTACACCCGTTGAGGTTGCAATTTTTACGCTGTCCTTTTTCATTTCATTATCAAGGTTTCCAACAATTCCGTCTGAAGAAACTTTGCCGGTTTTTGCTGGTTCTTTTGTAGCTTCCTTTTTTGCAGTACAGGAGATTACCAGCAACATCATTAATAGTAGCGGTATGTAGTGTTTCATAATTTGGATTTCTAATAGGAGGTGAGTCGGAATTTATTGTGTTTTATTTCAAACTAACTCTAATTGTTGTTGAGTTAGTGATGAGATTCTCTTTTTTCTGAAATAGGATATGCTTCCTGTTTAAAAAATCTTTTGGGGAAGGTCTCATCCCCTTCAAACCCTAGTTCAATATCCCGGCCGTTGTGCGGAATGTGATTTGTGTTAAATAGATAATCCCATACGCTCAAAGTTAGTCCGTAATTCACGCCATAACGATGATTTTCAGGTAATTCTTTTGCGTGATGCCAGATGTGCATTTTTGGGTTGTTAAAAATATATTTTAAAATTCCATAGTCCCATCCTAAGTTGGCGTGGTTTAAGTGACCTACGGTTAACGCAAAAAAGTGGACGATCGCAACATCTGCAACATCAAATCCTCCAATAATAGCCAACGGAATGTACAACAACGATTTGTAAACCACCGGCTCCATCCAGTGATAACGAAGGTGTGCTGCAAATCCCATTTCTTTTACCGAATGATGAAGTTTGTGAAAATTCCATAGAAACGGTACACGGTGTAACAAACGGTGCGTATTCCATTGTACAAAATCTGAAACCAAGAAAAACACCAGTAAACCAGCTCCCCAGGGCAGTACGTCAAGGTCAATAAGTTGAAAATCTGATACTTTTAAATTGATAAAACTTAATAGGTCATTAAAAACAGCCTCGGCTGTGTTGGAGAGAAAAATCAGTACAATGAGATTCAATAAAAAGAAATTGAAGAACATATAAAAGGTATCCAGCCAGAAGTCTTTTCGGAACACTTTCTGATCTTTTCGCCAGGGAAAAAGCAACTCCAACCCCCAAACTACTAGCGAAACAACAATAAGTCCGTAGAAGTAATTTTCCCAATGGAAACGGGTAATTTCATCCAGCAGGTAGTTAAAATACCCTTGATAGGAATCTTTGAATATGTTGCTGTATTTTTCCATAAAGAAAACTGTTAATTCGTCGAATAACAGACTTTAAAATTACAAATTTAATGGTAGGTTATTATTTTACCTGCAAACACAAGTCTCATCCTTCAAATAACTTTTGGTTTGCTCTTTTTTAGGCTGATTGAAGAAATCATCTTTTGCTCCAGACTCAATTAATTGCCCGTTACACATAAAAAAGACCTGGTCCGAAATTCGTTTGGCCTGTGCAATGTTGTGTGTTACTAAAACAATGGTATATCTTTTTTTGAGGCGCTCCATTAAATTTTCAATAACTCTAGTGGTTACGGGATCTAATGAAGATGTGGGCTCGTCCATAAGTAAAACTTTAGCAGCTGTCGCAAGCGTTCTTGCAATGCATAATCGTTGTTGTTGCCCAATAGAAAGTGATTGCCCAGAATCTTTAAGACGGTCCATCACTTCGGGCCATAGGGAAACTGCTTTTAGAGTTTCTTCGGTTATGTCTTGCTTTTCAGATACGGTAAGTTTTTTGTGTTGCTGAATTCCAAAAATCACATTTTCTAAAATAGATTTAGGGAACACACACGGACTTTGAAATACCATTCCAATGTCCTTCCGAAGTTGGGTTAGGTTGGTAACCCCATTTAAAATATCTTTTTCGTTGAAATGTACGGCGCCAGTTACTTTCAATTTTTCAGTGCCGTCATTTATGCGGTTTATGCTCCTAAGGAGTGTAGACTTTCCACTTCCCGATGGTCCAATAATACAATTCACCTTATTTTTTTGAAAGTCTAAAGAGAGGTCTTTAAGAATATGGTTTACTCCAAAGAAAACGTTTAGATTGGAAATTTTAATAGAAACTTCCGCTTCCTCTTCAATCCCTGCATTTATTTTACGAGCTGTATTTGTTTCCATTAATAGTTGATTTTTGAATATTGAATCCGCCGTACTAAAGCGCTTATGCTAAAAACAAACACTAAGCTAACCAGTACTAAACTGCTTCCCCAGGCGTTTTGTAGTGCCTGTGGATTGGTTGCTTGTTGTGCCAATGCTAGAATATGTGTAGGTAAACTGCTTACGGGTTCAAAAAATGTACGTGGAACTGTAACTCCAGAAAAAGCCGTTGCTATAAACATAATGGGTGCTGTTTCTCCAATAGCACGCGCTAAACCTAGTAAAAGCCCTGTAAAAGCACCGTTAATGCCTCTCGGAAAAATAACGACTCTAATTACTTGCCATTGAGTTAACCCAAGTGCTTGAGCGTTTTCTCTATAGGAATTTGGAATACTGCGTATAGCCTGGTGTGAAGCAAGAATAATGGTGGGTAAAATCATCATAGCTAGGATAATTCCACCCACAAACCACGAAATTCCAGTTTGAAGGATATTCACAAAAAATATGAGTCCGAATATTCCAAAAATGATGGATGGGATTCCATTTAAACTGTAAATGATGGTATCGGTTATATTTTGAAATACTTTGCTTTTTACATACTCACTCTTGTAGATGGCAACTCCCAGTGCAATAGGGAAACTACATACCGCTGCGCAAAGTGTTAGTGCGAGACTTCCTATAATTTGATATAAAATTCCACCTTCCGAGCCAAAATTTTCTGAAGCTGAGGTTAAAAAACCAACAGAGATGGCTCCCATTCCTTTCCAGATAAGCGTTGCAATAAGAAACACTAAGATTGCGATAGAAAGCACAGCCGCAGTCCAGATTAGTGTGTTATAAACGTTATTTTTAAGGGCTCTACTCATACTGTTCGTATTCCTTTTCGCATATATACTTGCGTGCCAATAGTGAGCGTAATCACTAGTAGTAACAATAAAAATCCAATCGCATTTAACGCACTAAAATGTAACGAACCAAAAGCACTCTCTCCAACCTCTCTCCCCAGTTTTGAAGTAATGGTCTGGCCAGGGGATAACAAGTTATAGAAAGGTTCAGGAATTTTATCGATACTCCCCACCAATAACATTACGGCCATGGTTTCGCCCAGGGCTCTTCCAAGTGCGAGTAATACAGCTCCTGCAATATTTCTTTTGGCTATGGGTACCAATGTTTTCTGAATAATCTCAAAAGGGTATAAACCCAGCCCCTTTGAGGTTTCTCTGTATTGCTGCGGAATGTTATGTAACGCATCATCGGTTAGGGTAATAATGGTTGGTAAAATCATAACAGCCAATAATATGCCCGCAGTTACAAGGGTTCTTCCCGAACTCAACTCAAAAAGTGTTGCAATCCATGGACTTACCAAAGCAATTCCTATAAGTCCGTAAATAATAGAAGGGATGCCCGCTAACAGTTCGATGGCAGATTTAACATACAGCCGATACCTGTTAGGTAATATTTCCGACGTAAAAATAGCGGTCAAAACACCTAAAGGAACAGCAATAAGTAAAGCAATAGCTGTCACCGCAAGTGTTCCAAAAAGCATCGATAGGACTCCAAATTGATCCTTTGCAGGATTCCAGGTCATAGTAAAAAGATCGAATCCTACAGTGCTTAGTGCTGGGTAACTGTTCCAGAACAAAATCAGGAAGATAAGAAGTGTTACAGCAATGCACAGGTATGTGCTTGCCAAGACATATCCTTTCCCAATTTTATTTTGAAATACTAACATATCCGTTTTGTTTGACGATTTCCTGTCCTTCTGGACTCATGATGAAATCAATAAAGGTTTTGGTTTGTCCAGTTGGAGTGCCGTTGGTCACTAAAACCAAATCCCGTGTAATAGGAAATTTATTATTTATAATATTTTCGAGTGTAGGCTCCACAATACTTCCATCTGGCATGAGGATGGAAATTCCTTTTACATCGTCATTTAACCACGCGTTAGACAAAATTCCTAGTGCTGCGTCGCTTTGTGTTAAGGCAGTTTGTTCTTCATTATTAGCACCTAAAACCAGATCGGCTCCTTGGGCTACAGCTTCTTTATCGCCCAAGACTATTTCCATAAATACGTGACGCGTGCCCCGCGAAGCTTCTTTGTCTATCACCAGAATATCTTTATCGGGTCCGTTCAACTCTTTCCAGTTTGAAATTTCACCTCTGTAAATTTTAGCAATCTGTTCTAAGGTTAAGGACGTAATGCCAGCATTGTAAAGTTCCGACGAAACCACAGGAACAACTGCATCTCTTCCAATTGCATGAATTTGGAAGGAAGTTTCTGGATATTGTTCTAGTTCCTTTTGTGTAATATCTCTTGAAATCATTCCAATTTCAATTTGCTGACTCCCAACCTGATTAACACCTACGCCTGAACCTCCTGCATTTACAATAATTCTACTGTCGGGATGTAGTTTCATATAGCGTTCAGCAGCCACAGAAATAACCGGCAAAACAGTTGTGGAACCCGCCACCCGTACCGTATCGTTCTTAGGTTTAGAACAAGACAGCGCAAGCAGTACAACACCAATCACTAAAATGTTTTTCATGTAAGGTATAGTTTTAGTTTTTGAAAAAATCTAACTAATTAAGGTAGCTGAGTGATCCCGCGAAAATGCTTTTGCATTTTCGCGGGATTATTGTACCGAAGCTAGCAACAACCACCTCCGTCGTAATGGTAGGTAGATTCACTAAAATAAATATCATCTCTTCCCAGTGCTTTTAACGCTCCGGCAGTTTTATCACAAATAGCCAATGGCTGATTTTTCAATAAAATATGCCCTAGCTTGTCATCAAAGTAATCTTCGTCTCCATAGTAAATAGCAGCCTGACCTGTAAACACGCAAGGACCATCTTCTGGCATTGGGTCTTTAATTGCAGCTACTTCAATGCTTTCGATATAGATAAGCTCATCCGTTGGGTATTTTTTTGGATCTAGGATTCTGTAAGGTTTACGGGCTCTTATTTCTATGGTTCCAAAACCTACATCGGTTAATGCTTTTACGTATTCGGCAATGGGGAGGCTTCCACTTAAGCATAAGGCACGCAAACGCTCATCGTTGCGTAAGGTATCATTCATAGGTTGCTCACAAGTTGGGTCACTCATCACCAAACGTCCGTGAGGTTTTAAAACACGGTACATTTCTTCAATGGCACGTTTTAAATCTTCAGCTTTAAAAATGTTGAAGAGGCAGTTTTGCGCTGCTACATCTATGCTGTTATCTTCAACAGGGAGGTTTAAGGCATCTCCTTTTTTAAGATCGACAAATTCACTTTTAAACCATGGGTTCATTTTTTCAGCTTCTACAAAATTCTTGCGGGAGGCTTCCAGCATTTCGTCCACCACATCGACACCTACAACACCGCCTTTTTCGCGATTAAAGTAAGCGAATTGTAGTAGTTCCATGCCGCCGCCAACGCCAACATAGAGCATTTTAGGGTTGTTGGAAAGATCACGTGCATGTACGGTGCTTCCGCAACCGTAATTCATTTCCTGCATTATTTTTGGGATTTTCAATCCTGGTAATTCCCAAATTGGGTTGGTGGTGCAGCAAAGGCCAACATCTGGTGTAAGGGCTGCTTCTTTGTAAACGTCGTGGGTAGTATCTAAATAGCTCATATTTTTAAGTTTGCAGTAGCAGTTTCAGATTGCAGTAAAACTAATTACTGCGTACTGAATCCTGTGTACTTTTTTATAGTTGTTTAATTAATTCAGTAAAAAGGGTAATCATATTAGGTTCGGCTTTTTCAGCCTGCATAATAATATCAGGAATATTTACAGGTTCCAGGTTATCCGGGTCGCACTCGTCTGTTAATACTGAAACAGCTGCCACAGGCAAGCCTAAATGATTGGCAACAATCACTTCCGGAACGGTACTCATACCCACAGCATCGGCGCCTATTATTTTTAGGTAGCGGTATTCTGCACGGGTTTCCAGTTGTGGGCCCACTACACTAGCATAGACTCCTTTGTGTAGGTTTATGTTGTGTTTTTTAGCAATTGCTTCAATTTTTTTATTCATTTCTGGGTTGTAGGGAGCACTCATATCTACAAAGCGTTCGCCTAATTTCTCTACATCTCTAAAGGCTAAGGGAGAACCTCCTTGTAGGTTTATGTGGTCGTCCAGTAACATAAGCTCCCCTTTTTTAAAGTTGAGGTTAATGGCGCCCGAAGCATTGCTTACAAGAAGTTTTTTTATTCCTAACTGGTTCATAACGCGTACTGGGAATGTTACATCCTGTAGTGTGTAGCCTTCGTATACGTGAAAACGCCCTTGCATGAGTATTACTTTCTTAACGCCTAACTGCCCATAAATTAGTTTTCCCGTGTGGAATTCTACTGTGGCGGTTGGGAAATTGGGAATGTGGTTGTAGCTCATTTCAGCTTCAATTTCTACGTCCTCCAGTATTTTGCCCAAACCGGTTCCTAAAATAATCCCTATTTCGGGGGTTCCAAAACCTCGTTGTTGTAAAAATTCTACGGCTTCTTTAATGTATTTCTTCATATTTTGACTGTATTTCGACTCCGCTCAACATATACTTTAGCGGGTGTTTCTTGTTTTTTATACTGTCATTTCTTTTTGCCCCGACTTAATGGGTGCAGAAATGACGGGTATGTTTTTCAATCTATAGTGTTGTCCAAATGCACGGGTAAAAACTTTTGAAACGCTTCAATATCTTTTATGTCTGCGTAATAATCTATGTCGTTTTTTTCAGCTAGTAAGGCCACAGATTCTTCCTTTAAATCTTTCAATGTATGTTTTTGAACAGTATGAGTCCCCCAGTTTTTGTTTTTGAATAGTTCAGGTTTTATGGTGTTCATTCCTAATAAATAATAGCCGCCATCTTCGGCTGGCCCCAGTACAAAACTGTTAGAAGCTAATTTTTGAAATGCTTCATTAATATCCTCCGTATTCATATCGAACATATCGCTACCAATAATAATGGCACGTTCGTACCCCAGAGAAAAAACTTCGTTAAATGCATGTTCCATACGTATCCCTAAATCGTCGCCCTGTTGCACTTTTTTTCTGAAAACGGCTTCGCTCCAATAATCGTTCTCTCTTTGTTTTTCAGAATAAAATACAAACTTATCAGCGTTTACATGTGCTGAAATTTCCGCTGTATGCTTTAGTAAAAACTTATAAATTTCTAGCGCTGCTTCATCTCCAACAGTTACCGCCAGGCGTGTTTTACATTTGCCCAACTCTGGATTTCGGGTAAAAATGATAAGCGCGTTTTTAGAAGCCGGGAAGTGAAACACTTCCTTGCCATTGTCTTTATTGTCTGTATTTTTTAAACCTTGTATTGGCATAATTTTATGTTAGATCTACGATTGTAGATTGACGATTTAATAAGATTCTACAATTACATTTTTTCTTTTATTTTTTCTTTTCATAGACTGGAACACCTTTCAATAACCATTTACTCCAGGTTTTTGAAAATGTATGCACACTATCGGTTTCTTTTTTGGCTGGGTTAAGTATAGGATAGCCTTTATTTTTCCATTCAAAGATTCCTCCGTATAAGTTTTGTACGTTGGTGTAGCCGGCTTTCTGTAACTTTTCACCTATTTCTTCACTGCGTATTCCCAGGGAGCAATACACGATAATAGGTTGTTCTTTGTTAGTGATTTTTGCTGAAATAGTTTCTACTGAAAAGTCTGTATGTCCCACACATAATGCTCCATCAATGTTGCTTACGGCGTATTCTGAAGGTTCACGGGAATCTAAAATTAAGACGTCATCATTCATCTGAAGCGCACGCAATCCTTCAACCGAAATGTACGGAACACTTCGGGTGTTGTATTGATCCAGCAACTGATCCAGTGTTTTTTGAGCAAAGGTGTGCTGTGCAATAAAAAGAGTTAGTATGAGTAAATAGTTCATACGGATTTACGTAACATTTAAATGAATAGTACCTGTAAAATAAGGGTGGTTAGCGATAAGAAATTTATGCCGCCAGTGGAGAACCTTTGTTATAAAGTTGAGTAGAGCGTGGCTTAAAAGTATAGTTTGTTACATACGTAGTGCCAAAGACTTTTAAAGAGGCAATTTGGCATAAAATAAACCTGATGGTTCCTGAAATGTAAAAGGCATCTTTTAATGCCTGAACATCCTCAAGCGTATCAATATCCTGAAGAACCTGTAATTTTTTAGCGTGTATGTTTTTTTGAGAAAAAACCTGTAACAGCGTTTCTAAAAGCTGCACTTTTTGCCATGGCAACTGCAATAGCAAGTCTGGATTGAAAGAAGACTTATGAATGCCTAATAAATAAAATCCGCCGTCCTTAGACGGGCCAACTACAGCTTTATTTCTTTTAACTTCTCGTGCAGCATCAAGAATGTGTTGCGAGCATAATTGCGGGGTGTCATTTCCTATGGAAATTACATGGTCAAAACCCTGATCGAAAATCGAGGCCAGTGCATTTGTATAACGTTCGCCAAATGTAGCACCCGATTGTTCCTTTTCTGAAACTAAAAAATAGGGGAGGCCGGTTTGCTTTGCTTTTAAGATTGCCTCTTTATTGAGCGCATCGAAAAGCACTTCGGATTTCAAGAAAAATTTGCGGTTTTTTTCCTGTGTGGCCGAATTGGCAAAAATTAGTATGGCGGTATTTCTATTCAAGATTTTAGATTCAATATTGAGAAACTACTCTGCTACAGCTCCCTGACAGCTGCTTCCTGCGCCAGCGGTACACCCATAGCAATGTTGTGAAATTACAATATTTCTATCGTTTAAAACATCTTCGTTGTATTCGCTTATATGCTTTATTTTACTTGCTACGGGTAATTCCAGCATTTGATTGAAATCGCAATCAAACAAATACCCGTCCCAACTTATGGAAATGGTATTGGTACACATTACATTCTTTACTGCTGCCGGGTTGTATGCATCTACCAGTTGATACATATAGTCTTCATAATTTTCAGAAGCAATTAGGTAATCTAGAAATCGTGCGATAGGTAAATTCGTAATGGCAAATAAGTTGTGAAACTGAATTCCAAAATCTTCCATGAGTGCTTTTTTGAAATCCTTTTCCATACTGGCCTGGTCTCCAGGTAAAAAGGCGCCGCTTGGGTTGTAGACCAGATCCAGTCGAAGGTCGCTGTCTGGCATTCCGTAGCCGCGTTCGTTAAGTTCCTGTAGGGCTTTTATAGACATATCAAAAACCCCCTCGCCACGTTGCTTATCAGTTTTTCCACGAGTCCAGTGTGGCATAGAGCTCACTACGTGTACGTTGTGTTTTTTGAAAAAATCGGGGAGGTCGTAATACTTTTTGTTGGCTCTTATAATAGTCAGGTTACTACGAACGATAAAATCTTTAATTCCAGCTTTACTGGCTTCTTCTACAAAACGACGGAAGTGCGGATTCATTTCTGGTGCGCCACCAGTAAGGTCTAAGGTGTGCGCTCCAGTATTTCGGATTACCTCCAGGCATTGCTCCATGGTTTCCCAGGTCATGATTTCCTTACGGTCGGGGCCGGCATCTACGTGGCAATGCTCGCACACCTGGTTGCACATATACCCTACGTTAATCTGAAGGATTTCCAGTTTTTTGGGTCGAAGCGGAAACTCATTGGTAGTTTCTTTTATTTTTTTTGCGAAGGTAGGTAGCTCACCGTTTTCGAAAATCCCATTGGAGAGAATTTCTAATTGACGGTTAGATTGAGCGAGTTCGCTATCGCGTTTGTGTAAGCTTTGTGTTTTTAGTTTCATAAAATAGATTATAGAACATAGAGTATAGAATATAGACTCAAAAAATTCTTACTTATAGAATTCTGTTCATTTATTTTAAAATTTGCGTGAGGGATTGAGGCTTTGTTGGAGCTCTTTTTAATTTGTCTTCCTGAGCGCAGTCGAAGGATTGGACACAATAAAAAAGCGACTGCCGAAAGCCCGACCCTTGTGGTCACGCCCAAACAGATACTATCCGTCTAATTTGTTTACTTTATTCATCATCATAACGCCATGCACCAGTGTTGCGCCACTTTTAATGGCAGCTCCTGCGTGTATCGCCTCCATCATTTCTTCTTTTGTCAAACCTCTTTGTAAGCCGTCTTTAGTATAGGCATCAATACAATAGGGGCATTGTTCTGTATGGGCAACGGCCAATGCAATGAGTGATTTTTCTCTGGCTGTAAGGGCGCCTTCTTCAAAAACTTTTCCGTAGTAATCAAAAAATTTAGCGCCTAATTCTTCGCTCCATTCTGTAATGTTTCCAAATTTGCGAAGGTCTTTAGGGTCGTAGTATGACATGTTTTTTTAGTCTAGGTTAATATGTACGCAACAAAATTTTGTTTGGTTTTAAAAACGTATTCTGTCTTTCTCTTTGACCATTCAATTCAAAGTCAAGACCTGTTTACCGCGTAAATATAACGAAGTAGTCTTTGTCTAAAGAAAACCTTACGAAAGATTTGGGAAATATTAGTCGAACGTATACGCTACCCCAGTAGTAAACTCGTATTGCGAATTTGGAATTCCCACTGCCGGGAAAGCATCATATACAAATGTATGACTCAGTTTTACCGAAAAGTTACTGAAAAGCCCTACTAAAAGAGAGGTTTGACTTGAGATACGATAATCGCTCATATTTTCAAAGAGTGGCTGATAATAGGTGGTACTAATAACACTCACATGATCTGAAGGGTATAAGCTAAAAGAAAAATAAGAGCTTCCTCTGAATTTCTTTTGTGTAGGGGTACTATTATCCGTGACTTCTTCATACTCATACATAGCAGCGGCGCCTAGGTAGAATTTATATTTTTCGGAACTGGAAAGTTTAAATCTTGGACCTGTACCTGCAAGACCTCTGAACTCAATGAGGTTAATTTTATTATACTGTCCTTGTACAAAAGCTTCCCAGGCAATTCTTGGATGAATTTTGTAGTTATATCGAAGGTGCGAAATAAGGCTATTCTCAAAATTTTCACCTTCAATTTTTTGAAAATTTACGTTGTTTTTAAAAAGGGCAAGATGGTTGTTATTCTTATACTGAATATGGATGTCACTTCCTAAGGTAATAAAGTCGTTTACGTTTCGCTTTAACGCAAAATTTACGCTAGCGGTTCCTGAAAATCCTGAAGTATCGGTGACTTTCCGAAGCGACTCTGCATTTAAAATTTGTGCTTGACTGTAGGTGGTTGCAAATAAGAGTATTATTAACAGTATTCTCCTCATAATTGTGATAATATTAATACTTCGCAAAGGTACTATTTGCTAGTTAAAATGTAGATTTGCGACATCAAATTTTGAACTGTGTTAAAGTTTTGTTTAAATTTTAATTTAAAACACTAAACTGAATTATATTTAGTTCTCAATTAAGAAGATAAAGACAAATTCCAACCTTTAAATTAGAAGCATATGGATATCATAAACGAAGCCTTGCAATTTGAGCAAGAGAAACTTACTTTTAAGACTACAAGCGATAGAATCAAGGCAAGTCGAAAAGCAAAAAAATTGATCTTAGGCGTTAACGAAGTATATAAAGAAAATAAAGACGCAACTTTAATGGATTTAATGAAGCGTCTTACCGTTATAAAACAAAAAATTGAGAAGCGATTAAAAGGTCGCGCACTGGCAGCCTAAGAGTTGCGCTCAAAAATGTAAACCGAAACAAAATTTGTTTCGGTTTTTTTATAAATAAATTTTGCAATACTTAAAATAAACTTATATTTGCACCCGCTTTAAGCAGGTACCTTAGCTCAGTTGGTAGAGCAATGGACTGAAAATCCATGTGTCCCTGGTTCGATTCCTGGAGGTACCACAAAATACCCGAGCTTTTGCTCGGGTATTTTTGTTTTGGGTTTATTTTAGCAAATTCCCTGAAACACCACCGTAACTTTTCAGTCTTTAGCAGCAGATGAACTTAATTGTAGATGTAGGAAATACGCGTATTAAATTAGCCGTCTTCGAGCAATCGGAGCTGGTGTATCTTATGCGTACGTCCAAAGATGAAGTGGTGGAGGCTCTTGAAACACTTTTTAAAGATTTTCCGAAGTTGGAAAAATCCATTGTGTCTTCTGTTGGTAATTTTCCCGAGGCTGCATTACAAGTGCTTCAAAACAAATTGGAGGTCCTGCAGCTTACAAAAGAAACACTGGTGCCGTTTACAAATAAATATACCACACCCAAAACCCTGGGGGTAGATCGTATTGCTCTGGTAAGTGCAGCGGCGATTCAGTATCCCGAAAAAAACGTGCTTGTGGTGGACGCTGGAAGTTGTATTACTTACGATTTTTTAACGGCTCATAATGCGTATGTAGGTGGGGGTATTTCACCGGGAATTTTAATGCGTTACAAAGCGTTGCATACGTTTACCGAAAATTTACCGTTATTGTCACCAACACGACCCGCCAACACTATTGGTGATACTACCGAAAATTCCATGCACAGCGGCGTTTTTTTAGGCGTTGTGAACGAAATCAACGGATTCATAGATTTTTATCGTGAGAAATATCCCGATTTTACCATTATTTTAACAGGAGGTGATGCTCATTTGTTGCGAGATAGCCTAAAAAATAGCATCTTTGCCATCCCTAATTTTTTATTAGAGGGCTTGGATCACATTTTAGAACATAACACATAGGAATGTTAAAGAAATTTTTAGTATTATTTTTACTCCTTGCAATAGGAGCTTCTCAAGCCCAAGAGGGAACAACATCCCCCTATTCCTTTTACGGAATTGGAACCTTAAAATTTAAAGGTACAGCAGAAAACAGAGCCATGTCAGGAATTAGCGTGTATACAGACAGTATTCACCTAAGCCTGCAAAACCCAGCTGGGGTGGCAGATTTAAGGTTGGTGAATTTTACAGTGGGTGCCAGTCATAAATATGTAACTCTACAAACCGATGCCGATTCACAGCAAGCTTCAACAACTTCACTGGATTATCTTGCTATAGGGTTACCAATTGGCGAGAAATTTGGTGCTAGTTTTGGTTTGATACCTTATACAGCCGTTGGATATCAGTTAGAAGGACAAAACACACTTGGGACTACACAATATGAAGGTTCGGGTGGGCTAAATAAAGCATTTTTAACCATTGCCTATAAAATTATGGATGGATTGAGTGTTGGTGTAGATGGGAACTATAATTTCGGAAATATTGAAAATGTAGCTACCAGTCGTCAAGATGACATTCAATATTCAACCCGTGAAGAAAACAGAAGTGACTTGCTTGGTTTCAGCTTTAATGTTGGTTTGTCCTATAAGAGAATGTTGACTGATAAACTGCAGTTATACAGTTCATTAACCTATACTCCTGAGACTGATTTTACTTCAGAAAACAGTAGAACACTATCTACCTTGTTAGAAATAGAAAGTGGTGCAGAAGCTACTATAGATAGTCGTGATATTGTTGTAGACGATACAGATTTTACATTTCCATCACAATGGACTCTTGGCGCAGGAATTGGCCAAAACAAAAAATGGTTTGTTGGCGCAGAGTACACAGACCAGAAAACAAGTAACTTTACCAACCGAACCTTCGATATAGAAAATGTGTCTTTTCAGGATGCTAGTAAGTACCGTGTGGGAGGTTTTTATATTCCAAATTATAACTCTATTGGAAACTACTGGCAACGAGTGGTTTACAGAGCTGGCTTTAGGTTTGAGGAAACAGGGATTAATGTAAATGGGCAGGATATTAACGAGTTTGGCATATCTTTTGGAGTTGGATTACCTGTAGGAAGATTATTCTCTAATGTAAACCTAGGTTTTGAGATTGGTACGCGTGGTACAAAGGACTTTGGTTTAGTACAGGAAAACTTCTTTAATACATTCTTAAGTTTGTCACTAAACGACAAATGGTTTGAAAAACGATATTTTGAATAACACTTATATAAACACTAACACTATGAAAAGGAAAGCAATTTTACTTGCAGCAGTATTGTTTGTTGCCTTAGGTAGCAAATCTTTCGCTCAAGACGAATGTCACACATTAGGTTCTTTATTTACAGAGCCAGCTAAAGCAAAAAATTATCAGGGTGCGTTACAGCATTATAAACCATTAGTAGATAAATGTCCAACGTGGAGCATGGCAACATACCAGTATGGAGCAAAAATGTTCGAAGATTTTATCGAAAAAGGTGATAAAAGCAAAATCACAGACCTGGAGCAGAACCTTGCTAAGCGTATGCAGTATTTTGCTTCTAAGACAAAAGAAGGACGTGAGCTGTCAAACATTGCACAAGTAAAGTACGATGCTGGCATTGGCACCAAAATGGAGCAATTTAAAGCTTTTGACGCTGCTTTCAAGAAAGATGAAGAAACTTTTACAAGTGCTAAGAGCTTGTATACTTATTTCTCTTTGGCAGTAGATTTACACGATGAAGGGAAAATGGATATCCAGGAAGTGTTTAACTTATACGATACCATTATAGATAAACTGGAAAAAGAAGAAATTGAACTTTCTGGGAAATTAACAAAGTTGATTGAGAAAGAAGATTCTGGTACTGCGCTATCTTCAAAAGAAAAGAAATACCTGAAAAATTACGAAACTAATTTAAGTGCCTATGGAAAAGTAAAAGGTAGTGTAAATGGTAAGTTAGGTATCTTGGCAGATTGTCCAAACCTTATTCCGTTGTATGAAAGATTATATGAAGAGAAGAAGAACGATGTAAACTGGTTGAAAAGTGCTGCTGGAAAGTTGAACGCTAAGGAATGTGAAACACCTATGTTCTTTAAAATGGTACAACAGTTACACACACTTGAGCCTTCTGCAAGATCTGCTTTCTACTTAGGTAAACTAGCTGAAAGAGACGGAAACGGGAGCAAGGCAATGGAGTATTACAATCAAGCCGCTGATCTGGAAACTGTACCTAAAGAAAAAGCAAAGGTGTATATGAGCATTGCAGAAAATATGCGTAGAAAAGGAAGCCTAAGCAGTGCAAGAAACTATTACAACAAAGCTCTGGCAGAAAATCCATCTTTAGGAGTAGCATATTTACGTATGGCAAAAATGTATGCCGATAGTGCAAACAGTTGTGGAGAGACTGCTTTTGAAAAAAGAGCAATCTATTGGAAAGCCGCTGAAATGGCAGATAGAGCTGCCAGAGTTGATGGTAGTATTGCTGGAACAGCAAATGCAACAGCGAGTTCATATAGAGGATATGCCCCAAGTAAGAGTGATATTTTTAGCTCTGGAATGGCAGGAAAAACAATTACCTTTAACTGTTGGGTTGGTGGTAGTGTGAGAGTTCCTAATCTATAAGAATGATTAACATACCTTATATTATTAAAAGCGTGATGGCGATACTATTCGTTATCACGCTTTTTTCATGTGAAGGTAATTATAGTAATGTCCAGAAACTACAGCAAGCAGATAACCTTCCTTTTGCAGAAGGAAAAGGTGTTAATATGAAATACACAGACTCTGGAGTTGTGGTGGCAAATTTAAAAGCTCCGGAACTTTTAGATTTTGCAAATAAAGAATTTCCATATAAAGAATTTCCTAAAGGGGTAGAACTTTACTTTTGGCAAGACGGAAAACTAAGTACGGTCTTTTCTGATTATGCGATACTGTATGAAGATACTGACTTAGTGGATTTACGTAAAAATGTTGTGGTGGTAACCAGCGACAGTGTCATACTTAAAGCAGGCCAGTTGTATTGGGATCAGTCCAGAGAATGGGTTTATACAGACCAGCCTTACCAGATACAATTAAAAGATGGTTCTGTAAACAATGGAGAGAGTTTCGACTCTAATCAGGATTTTACTACCTTTATATCGCGAAACAACCAAGGGACGCAACTTATTGACAAAACTAAACTAAAAGATGACCAATAAAATATATCAACTTTTCGAATATGTATACCTAGCCATGGCGGCATTCGCTATTTATTTAGTGATTTCAGAATGGGATAATGACAGAAATAGAGCCTATCTGTTCTTGTTTTTTACGGTGGTAGCAATTTTTATGTTTTTCTTTAAAAGAAGGTTCAGGAAAAATATTGAAAAAAGAAGAAGAGGGGAGGACTAGCCTTTGATGCATCCCGATAAAAGGGTATTAAACTTTTACTGGGACACTCAGGACCATATTTTTTAGAATTAATTAACTATAACCAGCTCCTTGCCTTGGAAAAGGAAGGTGGTTCAGCGTTGCTGAACCGGAAGGGTAACCCCATAGCGGAGCACTCTATCCAGCGAATCATATTTTAAATAACAAAGCTCGTTGGACTATACCATCATCATTATTGTTGCATCGTTACTTTTCTCGGCATTCTTTTCGGGGATGGAGATTGCGTATGTTTCGTCCAATAAAATTCATATTGAGATTGAAAAGAAACAAAATGATTTTCTAGCCAAAGTACTTCAGAAAATTACAGCAAGGCCTTCAAAGTTTATTGCGACCATGTTAGTGGGGAACAACATTGCGCTTGTAATTTATGGATTCTTTATGGGCGACTTGCTTATGGCATGGTCGCAGGGGATGTTGCCTTCAGATAGTACGATCATTACATTTCTTTTTGATGATTTTAGCCTCATAACACAAACCCTGATTTCTACGATAGTGATCCTGCTTACCGCAGAATTTTTACCAAAAGTATTCTTTCAGATTTATGCAAATAGTCTGGTAAAAGTTTTTGCAATGCCAGCTTATTTCTTCTATATCTTTTTTGCGGTTATTTCGGAATTTATCATCTGGATTTCAGACCTAGTACTTAAATACCTTTTTAAGACTGAAGGCGACTCTGTACAACTTACATTCAGTAAGATCGAATTGGGAAACTATATTAGTGAGCAAATGGAAACTGTTGAGTTGCAGGACGAAATAGACAGTGAAATACAGATTTTTCAGAATGCACTGGATTTTTCAGAAATAAAAGCCCGGGAGGTTATGATCCCGAGAACTGAAGTAATTGGGACCGATATTTCAACGACCCCCAAGGAACTTTCAAAAAAGTTCACCGAAACAGGTCTCTCAAAAATTATTGTTTACAAAGAAAACATAGACGATGTGATGGGTTATGTACATTCTTTTGAACTGTTTAAAAAACCGCAAGTCCTTAAAAAGGTGCTCATGCCTGTAATTTTTGTTCCGGAAACAATGCTGGCTAAAGACGTGCTTAACATCCTTACCAGAAAGCATAGAAGTATGGCGGTAGTGATAGACGAATACGGGGGTACCTCTGGAATTATTACAGTAGAAGATATAATTGAAGAGCTTTTTGGAGAGATAGAGGACGAACACGACAGCGCGGTGCTCACAGAAGAAGAACTTGGAGAAAACTACTATAAATTTTCAGCAAGACACGAAGTAGATTATTTAAATGACACCTATAAGCTAGATCTTCCGGTAAGCGATAGTTACGAAACGTTAGGAGGGATGATCGTACACGTGACCGAGGAAATTCCCGAACAGGGAGAGGTGCATGAAATAGAAAATTACCACATTACGATTCTGGAAGTCTCCAATACCAAAATTGAATTGGTAGAATTAAAGGTAATAGAGGAGTCTTAAGCGCTCTGGGCGGCACTACGTCAAGGAGTTATTGCTAAAAAAATAATTACAAAACCTAACTGTTTTTTTTCGGGGAAACGTTTTCATAAATGGTGGGAAAATGGTATTTTCGCCCACTAGATAAAAATTGAATTAACACCTTCTCGTCACAAAGGCAAAGGTTAAACTTACTTAATAAGATGGCAGTTTTAAATAAAATTAGACAACGTTCGGTTTTCCTGATCATTATCATTGCGTTGGCATTGTTCTCATTTGTTTTGGCAGATGTGTTGCGTAACGGAGGTTTATCTTCAGATAAGTCACAAACTACAGTGGCTACAGTAAATGGAGTAGACCTGGATCGTACCGCTTTTATGACCAAAGTCGAAAACGCACGTCGTAATATGGGGCCAAATGCACCAGCAGGACAAGCCATAAACGCTGTGTACGAGCAAGAGGTAAAACGAGTTTTACTAGAAGAGCAGTACGAAGAACTAGGGTTAACCGTTCAGGAAGATCAGTTAAATGACGCCTTGAGTACAAATCTTGCGGCAAATGAAACGTTTCAAGATGAAACGGGACGTTTTAGCCAGGCAAAACTAGACGAGTATGTTGCGAGTATCCGTACTAACCGTCAGGCATCTCAACAATGGGATGATTTTATTGAAAACACAAAAAAAACAATTTTAGAGCAAACCTACTTTACTATGGTAAAAGGAGGGTTGGCTTCTACACAGGCTGAAGGTGAGCAGGAATACAAGTTTGAAAACGATAAAGCAAATTTAGAGTTTGCGTTTATCCCTTTTACAAGTATCCCGGATGAAGAAGTTCCTGTGACCGATGCTGAAATTGAGGCATACATTAAGGATAACAAGAAGGAGTTTGAAGTAGAGCCGCAAGTAGACATTCAATATGTAACTATTTCTGAAAAAGCTTCTCAGGAAGATATAGAGGAAGCAAAAACTTCTATTGAAAATTTACTGAAAGATACGGTTGAGTATAACGAAGTTTCTAAACTAAACGATACTATCAAAGGTTTTGCTACTACAACAGATGTAGAAGCTTTTGTAAACACAAACTCTGAAGCACCCTACCAGGATCGTTGGATGTACAAAAAAGATTTGCCAGCGGCTATCAAGGACACTGTTTTTAACATGAGTACAGGTTCTGTTTATGGTCCGTATAAGGTAGAAAATACCTATAACCTAAGTAAAGTTGTAGCTACACGCCAAATGCCAGACTCGGCAAAAGTGCGTCACATACTAGTTCCAATAGGATTGAGCCCAACTGATAGTATTACAAGAACCAAAGAACAGGCAAAAGCCACAGCAGATAGTTTGCTAACTGTGTTAAAAGCAAACAAAACTAAGTTTCCTGCTTTGGTGGAGCAATTCACATCGGACGTTGCAAGTGTTGAAAAGGACGGTGTATATGACTACTTCCCATACAACCAGATGGTTCCCGCCTTTAGAGACTATTCTTTTGAAAAGAATGTAGGAGATATGGGTGTGGTTGAAACAAGATTTGGTTACCACTTAATTGAAGTGCTGGGTCAAAAGAACTCTCAAAAAGTAGTAAAAGTGGCTACCGTTACAAGAGAGATTGAGCCAAGTGAAAAAACATTAAACAATGTTTTTAGTGAAGCTACTAATTTTGAAATGGACGCTAAAAAAGGAGATTTTGCCGAAACAGCTACAGCTGCGTCACTACCTCTTAAGCCTGTAAATAAAATAGGAAAGCTAGATGCTACTATTCCAGGAGTAGGTAACAATAGAGAAATCATTAAGTGGGCTTTTGAAGAAGAGTCTAACGTTGGAGATATTAAGCGTTTTAGCACTGCAAATGGATATGTAGTAGCACAGTTAACACGTAAGAGTCCAAAAGGATTAATGAGTATTGCTGAAGCTTCTTCCAAAGTGAGTCCAATTCTAAAAAAGAAGAAAAAGGCAGCTAAAATTAAAGAAAGCATTACAGCAACAACGTTACAAGAAGTTGCCTCTAGTCAGGGCGTTTCAGTGCAAAATGCTACTGCTGTTACTATGGCAAACCCAACACTTGCTGGTGCAGGTAAAGAACCTGTAGTAGTGGGAACTGCGTTTGGTAAACAACCTGGTGAAGAAACTGACCTTATTGTAGGTGAAAACGGAGTGTATAAGGTGAGAGTTCTTGCTTTTAATCCTGCACCAGCATTAGATAACTATACTTCTTATGCAAACCAGTTAACGGCTAAGGCAACCCCCGCTGTAAATGGAAAAATTTATACTGCATTAAAAGAAGCTGCAGAAATTGAAGACAATAGAGCTAATTTCTTCTAATAGAGCTTCATAAAAATATCATTCTTATAGAATGCTGAATAGTGAATACCACTGTTCAGCATTTTTTTTGTAAAACACCCTTGTAAACTGTAGCTGTTATAGATTTTGAGAGGTCTATAATTACGTTTAATACTCACGTTTTATCGCTTAAAGGTAATTTTCTGGGAAATAAAACGTTAAATATGTGTTAAATAATTGTGTGTAAAATTTACACACACTCTTCTAGGACTTGTATAGTCTGCGATTTGAGTTGTAGGCTGTTTCTTACTCTCTTGTTTTTGTGTAAATACCGTGTCAGGTGGATTAATTGGTTTTATTAAAAGATTAGAATACAGTAATTTAGCGCATTATTAATCCCCGATAATACTAATATGAACTTTACTAAATTGTGTATTTCAAAATTTGAAATACTACTCCCAATGCTATTTCTTTTCTTTTCTTCTCAAATTCTTGCTCAGGTAGGTATTAATACAACTTCACCATCTGCCACACTTGATGTGAATGGAGATTTTAGGGTCAGGAATATGACCGAAACCTACGGCGATTATGTTATCACTACTGATACTAAAGGAAACTTTTCAAAAACTAAAACGTATTTATTATATGATGCAGGTGAGGTAGTTGCATCTGGTGCTGTTGGTAGGAGCCTGACAGGAGATGAGATCATGGAGGATATAGATCTTGATCTGGAAGTGCCTGTGCTTATTCCCGCTAATAAAGAGGTTAAAGTAATTATAACGTATTCTGTGCCCATGGGAACAATCCTGAACTCTAATCCGCCAAATACCTATATAGGCGCTACTTTTTTTAAAGATAATACCGAGATACAACAAGGTTCCAGGAAAGTATCTCTTTCATATAATGCAAGTCAGACAAATGATCGTATTTGTAATATGAGCACAATCACCAACAGTTATGTTGAAAATTTCTCTTCATTGGCAGATGACTTAGTAGTAAAATACAGTATTAAGGGGTATATAGAACAATATTCCGAACAATCGAACCTGTCTTATTCTTATAAATTTAATATGTGGCAACCTGGAAACTCAAACTATAACTGGGGGAAGGCCTCGGTTAGCTATCAGGTATATATTAAATAGTAACAAAACTATTTCTTAATCATATTGCTAAAAGGGATAATGGTGGTATAGCCCTTTTTCCTGAAATAATCAATTTCAGTAGCGGTTCCTGTAGCTAGAACAAAATCACCACCCCAGGCCCCTAGACTTTTTACGCTTCCGTTATACTCTGGGAAAAGCCTCTCTTTAACAGTTGGCAATCCTATTAATTCTGAAATTACGACTTCATGGGCATTCAGAATTGATTCAAAATCTGATAGCGTGTAGCATAACAATAGTTTTTTTGTAAAGTCAGATATCTTTTCAAGCTGTCCTAAAGTTGCAGGGTTTTTCTTATAGCGTGAAATCCCTTTTTTACTGTCCTGCTTTTGATTTAAATGCACAAAAAACAGAGAGCCTGTAAAATCCCAGGACAACCCAACCTCTTGAACCTTTGGTGTGTTTTTTTCTAGGGTGTAGAAAACAGGCATGTTATGTTGTGCTGCAGCAATGTCGTACCCACTGCCACCAAAAGAGTTTTTTAGGAGTGTAAATGCATCTACATTGGCCCATTGCGCAATGTTATTGATAAGGGTGGATGAAGTTCCAAGCCCCCAATTTCTCGGAAAGTCTAGTTCAGTAATTGCCTGAACTCCAGGTGAATTTAGTAAAAATTCAGGTTGTATACGGCGTGCTTCTTTTAGGATCTCTGATACTATCTGGGCGGTTTTTAAAGTATCACATGCTACTATTTCAAAAGTATCTAATGAAAACTCTGCGTTAAACCAGCACTTATTTTTTTCGTCATAACTATTCCATAACAGCTTCCCTTCATCCCGGGGGAGTAGTGTGAGTGACTGTCCCTTTTTTGTAGGCAGCGCCAAAGCAGTTGCTCCATCCAGGACTACATATTCTCCAGTGAGTAATAGCTTACCATTGCTGTAAAAAGACTTTTTCAATTTTTTCAATTTTATTTTTCTAATTAAAAACTCCTCAACTCCTCAACTCCTCAACTCCTCAATATAATTTTCAACAGCACTATGAGAAACTGAAATTTCTTTAAAGTGCTTCAATGCTTTTTCTTTTTCAGTTGAAGAAGCCTCTAACTGATTCAAAATATTCATTAAGTGCATTTTCATGTGCCCTTTTTGTATCCCCACGGTTACCAGCGATTTTATAGCTGCAAAATTTTGTGCCAGACCAGCAGCGGCAACCAATTGCATTAATTCTCTTGCATTGGGGTTTTGTAATAACTGCAGTGCAAATTTTGCTAAGGGGTGTAAGGATGTAAGTCCGCCAACAGTGCCTAGCGCCAGTGGAAGTTCAATCCAGAACCTAAAGACACCGTCTTCAACCTGGGCGTGTGTTAAACTACCGTAGTAACCATTTTTTGCTGCATAGGCGTGTACCCCGGCTTCCACAGCTCTAAAGTCGTTTCCGGTCGCTAAAACCACAGCGTCTATACCGTTCATAATTCCTTTGTTGTGGGTCACGGCACGTCGCGTTTCAGACTTAGCGATGTTTATGGCTCGAACAAAATTTTCGGCAAAGACTTCTCCCGAAACTTCCTTTTGTGTTAAGTCTTCTACCCTACAATGTACTTCTGCCCGAACGAGACATTCAGGAACATAGTTGGAGAGAATGCTCATTACTACGCGTGGTTTCTTTTGGGTAAAAGCTTTATAATTTTGAGCTTCGGTAGTAAACGTTGTAGCGATTTGTTCTAAACAGCTATTGATAAAGTTAGCACCCATAGCATCCAGCGTTTCAAAGGTACAGTGTAACTGGAAATAGCCTTCAAGGGTTTCAGAAGCGTCCAAGAATTCAATATCCAGCAAGCCACCGCCTCGCCTTTTCATATTTTTCTGAAGGGCATCCAGACTGGCGATAAGTTTTGGTTTTGTTGCTTCAAAAAATTCGGTTAAAACGTTAGCATCTCCATAATAATCCAGATGTACTTGTCCGTTTTTTACTGTTGAAATTACTTCCGAAGTAAAGCCTCCGCGCTCCAGCCAAAATTTTGCGGCGTTACTGGCAGCCGCAACTACCGAGCTTTCTTCGGTGACCATGGGAATGGCGTATAGTTGCCCGTTTAACAGGAAGTTAGGTGCAACTCCAAAAGGGAGGAAGTAGTTGGTAATGGCGTTTTCAATAAAATCGTCGTGTAGTTGTTGTAGTGCGTCGTCGTTAGTATAATATTGCTGAATGATTTTTTTTACGGTATCGGCATCTTTGAAATACGTAGCTAGTAGCCATTCAATCTTTTGTTCTTTCGATTTTTTAGAAAAACCAGAAACGGGTTGTCGCATGGGTGAAGTGTTGAAAAAGCAAAGATAAGATTTCAGAAATTGAAAGTTTCCAGAATAATTTCAAATTTCAGTAGTTAAAAGGTTTTGTTTATGATTTTGCAGGCCTTAGAACGGCTATTTTACAAGAAAAAACATGGAAATTTCACTAAATTTTAGTAACATTGGCATAACAAAATTTTAACAGTTTGAAACTACTTCCTCGAAATCCCCTACTCGTATTATTTGTTTTGACCATTTCGGTCGCAACGGCACAAAAAAAAGAGATAACCTTAGAAGATATATGGGGTGGGACATTCCGCACAGAGCGACTGGATGCCCTTCGTTCTTTAGATAATGGTAAAGAATATGCAGTGCTTAATTACAGTAGGCAACAGAGTGCTTCAACAGTAGACGTGTATGACTATGAGAGTGGTGAAAAAGTAAGAACTCTTGTGGATAGTAACGACCTTCCGGGGATTAATTATATTATTTCCTATGAATTAAGCGAAGATGAATCCAAACTCCTGCTGGCAACACAACTAAAACAGATTTATCGTAGATCTTCCTTGGGAACCTATTATGTGTACGATATTAAATCTAAAGACCTCACCTTGGTGTCGCAAAAGCAAATACAGGAACCTACCTTTAATGAAGATGCAAGCAAGGTTGCTTTTGGACACAACAACAACCTCTATATTAAAGATTTAAAGTCTGGTGATGAAATACAAATCACTACCGATGGTAAGACCAATAGCATTATTAACGGTATTACAGACTGGGTGTACGAAGAAGAATTTGCTTTTGTACGTGCGTTTGACTGGAATAAAGATGGTGATAAAATAGCCTATATTAAATTTGATGAAACAGACGTTCCACGATTTTCTATGGACGTATACGGAACAGACTTATATCCTAGCCAGCAAGTATTTAAATACCCAAAAGCAGGAGATCCCAATGCTAAGGTTTCCCTTCATTTATACGATTTAGACACTAAAAAAACAAGTGATGTAAACTTGTCTAACTTCGATAGCTACTACATACCACGTATTAAATGGACCAAAGATGCAGATATATTGAGTGTTCAGTTAACCAACAGAAAACAGAATGAAGTGAATCTGGTTTTTGTAAATGCAAAAAAGAACATAGCCTCACTTATTCTGAAGGAAAGAGATGATGCTTATATTGACATTACAGACAACCTTACTTTTTTAAATAATAATAGTTTTATCTGGACGAGCGAAAAGGATGGCTGGAATCATATTTACCACTATGATAAGACAGGAGAGCTGATCAATCAAGTGACCCAAGGAGACTGGGAGGTGACAAATTACTACGGGTTTGATCAAAAAACAGGTCGTGTGTACTACCAGAGTACTGAAAACGGAAGCATAAACCGGGATGTGTATTCTATTTTAAAGAATGGCGAAAATAAAGCGAGACTGACGCTGCAAACAGGTACGAACAGTGCTGCTTTTAGCTCGGACTTTACGTATTTTATCAACACGTTTCACGATACCGAAACACCGTATATCTTTACCTTGCATCAGGCTCTTGACGGAAAACTCATTAGAGAGATTAAAAACAATACGGAGCTAAAGAACCAATTGGCACAATACAATACATCTCCTAAAGAATTCAGCACTATAAAAATTAACGGAGAGGAATTGAACATGTACATCATCAAGCCTTCCAATTTTGATGAGACGAAAGAGTACCCTTTATTTATGTATCAATATTCTGGACCTGGCTCTCAAAATGTAAAAAACAGCTGGGGAGGTTCTAACGATTACTGGCATCAAATGCTGGCGCAGCAGGGCTATGTTATTGCTTGTGTGGATGGTCGTGGAACAGGGCTAAAGGGAAGAGATTTCAAAAAAGTAACACAAAAGGAACTGGGTAAATATGAAGTTGAAGACCAGATAGACGCTGCCAAAGAACTTGGGAAGCTGCCCTATATAGACGCATCCCGCATTGGAATCTGGGGTTGGAGTTACGG
>TARA_R100000935_G_scaffold42923_1_pt1 | contig 145104 bp, 138 predicted proteins | sample TARA_R100000935 | Tara Oceans TARA_R100000935 (sample SAMEA2621502) | marine metagenome | biome: marine biome (ENVO:00000447); feature: surface water layer (ENVO:00002042); material: "saline water (ENVO:00002010), including plankton (ENVO:xxxxxxxx)" | depth 5 m
TTCAAAAGTACCTGTAAAAGGAGCAGAACCTGTTGTAATAGAAGGATTACCATCCATAAAAATGGTTCCCGTGTAATTATCTCCAGAACCACCATTATCACTTGATAGATCCCAAGTAGTACCATTTGGAGAAATTAAGGAAATTTCTAAATCAGCATCCCAGGTGTGTGTAATATCTAAAGAAACATTGTCCAGTACATATTCTCCCGGACCTGCTCCTATAATACCAACGTCTGCCACTGTAACTTCTGAAGTTGTAGCAGTGGTACAGGTAGAAGTTCCCGTTCCTGTTGCAGGAACTGGTTGCGGATTGTCTAATGCACAATCTGAGGCAGGGGGTGCAGCCGACGGACAGGGTGTTAAGTCTGCAACTTCAGCAGGTGAAAGCGCTCTGTTATAGAAACCAAAACTATCAAGAGCTCCCCCTGCTGGTAGGTTTGTATTAGAGCTATACCCACCTACAGTAAAATTTGAGCCACTAATATTTAAAGCACCTTGTGCAACTGTACTAACTAAAACGCCATCTACATAAGCTCTTGTTTCAGGTACAGAATTGTCATACACAAATACAGTGGTTGTTTCTGAGGTACTAGCTCCACCTGTAGCAGTAATATCAGTTAATGGTCCTCTTAATATCCAATTGCCAGCTCCTGCAACTCCATTAGTGAAGCATCGAAAACCCACAGCGCCAGTGTCACCAAAGATATAGAACAAGGTGCCGCTAGGTGCGATAGAGTTAGTTTTAAAAGCAATAGTCCAAGAACTCGTGCCTAAATTGGTATCCCACCCTGTATCTAAAAAGTCAACAGTACTTGAGTTTCCAGTTCCTTGCATTGAACCTGCATCACAAATAGCTGGTGGCCCTTGTGATAAAGCACCATTAAAGGTTGCGGTAGCAGTGCCTGCAGGAGGACTTAATGCCTCATTTGTTACAGTAGCCCCAGCTTCCTCAAAGGTATAAGATAAAATCTCTGGAATTGCTGCGGGAGCACGGTTAGTAGTAGTGCCTGAAACAATTGCATAATTTGACTGAATTAATCCAGAATTACGCATTTGCCAGTTAGGAGGATCTGCATCATCCGGCAAGTGATTTGTATTTTGCGCCTGCACGGTCATCGTGCCAACGAGCAGAGCCATAAAAAACCCCACATAAAAAATAGTTTTTTTCATAATATAAATTTTTGTTAAACATTAGTTAACATAAAGATAGTTTTTTTAAAATAAATATCAACTCTTGCAGATAAAAAATAAACTTTACTTACTGCTAATTAATAATTTACGTAGTCAATTCAATCTCTAAAACTCTATTTTTAACATAACATTCTGTTTAATGTTGTTTATGAAAGGTTAAACATTATATATATTTGTAATAGTTAAAAAATGCCAGTTATTTTGGCCTTCTGAATTACAAATACTACATACTATGAGCGCAAAAAAAACAACTACAGCAAAGCAAACTATCACGAGAGATACCATTATTTCAGCTTATATGGAATATGTTCTCGAACACGAACGCATTCCAAAAAGTGTATATAAATTTTGTAAAGACCACAAAATGACCGAAGCTGAATTTTATACCTTTTTCGGAAGTTTTGCCGGAGTACAACAGGAAATATGGAATAGCTTTTTTGATCATTCCATGCAATTAGCTCATAACAATAAAGCGTATGAGCAATTCAGCAACCAGGAAAAAATGCTCACCTTTTTCTATACCTTTTTTGAAATACTAACTGCAAACCGTAGTTATGTACTTTTCGCTTTACAGGAACATCAGGATATGATGAAAAGTTTAAACCAGTTGAAAGGACTGCGAGTTCATATTAAAGAATTTGCTGGCGATTTAATTGAGGATGCTAATCAGGAAAAAAATCTAAAAATTCTCAAACAACCTGTATCTATTTTTTCTGAAGGAGCCTGGTTACAAACGCTATTTATTTTAAAATACTGGATGGAAGATACCTCTGCCAATTTTGAGAAAACCGATGTAGTGATTGAAAAATCTGTTCGCGCCATTTTTGATGTATTTCAAACTACCCCACTAGAAAGTGTGGTAGATTTTGGAAAATTTCTTTGGAAAGAGCGTTTTGGTTCAGCTCAACGACCTTCTCAGAATTAATAACATTGGCGACTTTAAATTTAAGTTTATTTGCTCTTAAAGGTACACTTAGCTATTTATTGAGCTTTTCAGCAGGCTCATTCTACATCAGTACAAAATTATGAAAACACTAGACAGCATCCCTACAGGTAAAATTTCTCGCGCCACACAATTGGTAAAAACAGGTGTTAAGGTAGGGGGGAATTACCTGAAATATTATGGTGAAAAAATTGTAGATAGGTCTACCACAAAAGATAAACTAAATGAAGACAACGCTGCAGACATCTACGACGGATTAAAAAACTTAAAGGGGTCTGCCTTAAAAGTTGCTCAAATGTTGAGCATGGAAAAAAATATTATGCCGAAAGCATATGTTGAAAAATTTTCTTTAGCACAGTTTTCAGTTCCACCATTATCTGCTCCTTTGGTACGTAAAACATTTTTGCGCTACTTTGGTGAAAACCCCGATACTTTGTTTGATAGCTTTAATGCAACATCGGTTGCTGCTGCCAGTATTGGACAGGTACACGAGGCTAAGAAAAACGGGAAAAAGCTGGCTGTTAAAATTCAATATCCTGGTGTGGCAGAAAGTATTAGCAGTGATCTGGCATTAGTAAAGCCTGTGGCTATGAAAATGTTCAATATTAAAGGAAAAGATAGCGATAAGTATTTTAAAGAAGTAGAGGGGAAATTATTGGAAGAAACAGATTATGTACTGGAAGTGCAGCAAAGTAAAGAAATTACAGAAGCCTGTGCTCATATTCCTAATTTAATCTTTCCCAAGTACTACGAAGAACTTTCCAACGAGCGCATTATTACAATGGATTGGATGGATGGTAAACATCTTTCAGAAGTTACAAATTACAATACAGACCAGAAAAAAGCCAATATGCTGGGGCAGGCATTGTGGGATTTTTATATGTATCAGATGCATGTCCTCAAGCAGGTACACGCAGATCCTCATCCGGGAAATTTCCTGGTTTCAAAAGATAATAAGTTAATAGCGATAGATTTTGGTTGCATTAAAAAAGTTCCTGAAGAATTCTATACACCTTACTTTGAATTAGCAGTTCCTGAAAATATTAACCATCCAGAAATATTTTCAGAAAAGCTTTATCAGTTAGAAATTTTAAAACCTGATGACACCAGAGAAGAGGTGGTTTTCTTTTCCACATTATTTCATGAGATGCTCAGTTTATTTACCCAGCCTTTTCACCACGAAACGTTCGATTTTAGTGACGAAAATTTCTTCGGAAAAATTGCTGAACTAAGTGATAAGTATTCTAAAGATACTGAACTACGTAAAATGAATGGGAATAGGGGGTCAAAACACTTTTTATACATTAACAGAACCTTCTTTGGATTGTACAATTTGCTTAATGACTTAGGAGCAACGGTTACTATTAATCAATATAAAACATATTAAAGATCAAAACTTTAACAAAATTTTGTTTAATATCAATACAAAAACATTAAACAAAAAAAGTATCTTTACAGTAATCAAAATGGGATAATAGAATTGCTATGAAAAAGAGTAATACACTATTATTTATTGGTTAGGTTGTTTTAAAAAGGGAAGCTGTGGAGCTTCCCTTTTGTTTTCTATATAGTGCATTCTTTTGTAATGTGTAACCAACCTGATCATTTCTTTATTTCTTCAGTTGTCTTTACTTCATTCATATTTCTATTCTTTACATAGGTCTCCAGCCAGGTATCCTGCTCCCAAAGCAAGTGTAAAATACTTTCTTTTGCTCTATATCCGTGGCTTTCCTTTGGTAACATGACCAATCGAGCGGGGGCTCCTAAACCTTTTAATGCATTAAAATAACGCTCACTTTGCAGTGGGTAGGTTCCCGAATTGTTGTCTGCCTCTCCGTGTACCATCAATAATGGCGTTTTCATTTTATCTGCATGCATAAAAGGGGACATCGTGTAATAGGTTTCCGGAGAATCCCAATAGCTACGTTCTTCACTTTGAAATCCGAAAGGCGTCAAGGTACGATTATAAGCACCGCTTCTCGCAATACCCGCAGCAAATAAATCGCTATGACTAAGTAAGTTTGCTACCATAAATGCACCATAGCTATGCCCGCCAACACCTACACGGTTACGGTCAATATACCCTAGCTTGTCTACAGCATCGATGGCTGCTTTGGCGTTACCTACCAGTTGCTTTCTAAAGGTATCATTAGGTTCTTCATCTCCTTCACCAACAATTGGGAATGCAGCATCGTCCAGCACCACATAGCCACGCGTAACCCAGTAAATAGGGCTTCCGTAGTAGGGGTAGATAAATTCGTTTGGATTGGTCGTGCTTTGAGAGGCGCTGTTCTTATCCTTAAACTCCCGTGGATACGCCCATAATAGCATTGGCTTCTTTTCCTTTGCATCCATGTCATAACCTACCGGTAAATACAGCGTTCCTTCTAATTCTAATCCATCATCACGTTTGTAAGTAATTACTTCCTTGTGTACATTTTGCAAACTCTTATACGGGTTTTCAAAACTAGTTATGGGTGTTAGGCTTTCTTTCTTTTTAATATTTCGAAAATAATAGTTAGGGTACTCACTTGGAGATTCAATACGTACTAAAACCTTTCCCTTTCCTAAGTCTACGGCATCTACCAGTGTCTCTTTCTTATCGCTATAAGTAGACTGGTATATTCTCTTAGTTGTCTGAGAGGCTATATCGTATTCGTCTATAAAAGGGAATTGCCCCTCTTCAGAATACCCCTCACCCATTAAATACGCTTTTCCATTATCCATTGAAAGAACGTAGCTACCGTATTTATTGCGTTTGGTGACAAAATTTCCTGGATCGCTGTACTGGTCCTGATAGTTTCGGTCACTAATAACTTTTGCCTCCTGATCCGGATTTTGTGGATTAAAAAGATATGTTTTAGTATTTCTGTCGTTCCACCAGTAATCGTAGGCAATTGCAGTAGTTTCATTCCCCCAGGTAATACCGGAAAATCTATTTTTAGTTTTGGTAATTTGGCTACCTTCTCCTGTAAAAGGTGCTTCCAGCTGGTATACAATATCGCGAAATGCTACTTCAATCTCTGGGTCACCACTATCCTGAGCTTCTACATAATATAAAGTAGCTGGTTGGTCCGATCTCCATGACATATTTCTTTTCCCGGTTCTGGTTGCCATAAAGCCCTTCGGACGTACTTCGTCTAGAGGAACATTATTTACCAGTTGCGGATCTTTTCCATCTTTAGTATACACCGTTTCGGTATAGGGAAATCTATAATAGGGTACTAAGTAGGAGAACGGGGTCTTTATTTCTGAAACAAGTACATAGTCACCATTTGGAGAAAAACTCACACTTCTATACATTCCCGTTGGTAGAAAATCTGAAACCATCCCGCCAATACTCACTTTTTTTATTTCTGAAAGCGCTAATTGCTGAAAATTTGCTTCATCATTAGGATTTTTTAGTAAATCCTGGTAGGTTCGGTTTTGAGCTTTTGCTCCGTCACTAACCGAAATTGTTGGCCCGGTAGGAACCGCTTCCGAAGTATTTATAAGCTCCTTTCTGCTTGCGGGAAGCATTTTCACAAGCAACGAATTATTGTCTTTAAACCAGTTAAGCGCATCGCCCATATTGGCATTTACAGTAGCAGGAGTTATTTTTTTTGCAACCGCCTTTTCAATATCCAGAATCCACACTTCTACGCCCTCCGAAGTGGTATTAAGACACGCAATCATTTTTTGATTAGGAGACCAGGAAAAACCAGAAAGCCTTGGATTTTCAGGTAAGCCGGTAACCTGGGTGCCTTCTTTAGAGGAAGGTTTTTTTACCATAATGTTGTTGTAGTAGTTGGTGCGACTCCCAATATTTGTTTTGGGGTTTATACGGAGGCCTCCCAACCGTAGTTCGACTTCCGAGAGTTCTTCAATGCTTTTATAGGCATCGCGGTAAAGTAGTATCACATTTTCAGCAGCATCGTCGAGCAAAACCGACGGTGCCAAAGGTGCATCTACAAGATCTAAAATTTCCTGTGCAGGTTTTTGATAGCCAGTGTCTTCCTGTGCTATACATGGAACACTGAATACTAAAAATACAAGTAAGAAAGAGAGTTTTTTCATGAGGATTAAAGTTTTTGAAAAGATACGAATTCTCAAACCGAAATGTAAACTGAAAAAATAATTATTCACAACACACAATCCTTTTCCTATGCATGCATAACAACATAGCTTAAAAAATTTCTCTGCACTCTCACAAATAGGTATCTTGCCAACTCCTTATAATCGTACCTATGTTTACATCAAAAATTAGTGGTTTGGGACATTATGTTCCTGAAAATGTGGTCACCAACGATGATCTCTCGAAAGTAATGGACACCAACGATGCTTGGATCCAAGAGCGCACCGGCATAAAAGAACGACGCCATATTAAAAAAGGGGATGGTAACTCCACCTCTGTAATGGCTGTAAAAGCATCAACTATTGCTTTGGAACGAGCCAATTTGTCGCCAGAAGATATAGATATGATTGTTTTTGCGACCCTAAGCCCGGATATGTATTTTCCAGGAGGTGGTGTGCAAGTACAGGAACTAATGGGGATGCGTACCATTCCAGCGTTGGATGTGCGTAACCAATGTAGCGGATTTGTATATGCAATGTCTGTTGCAGATCAGTTTGTGAAAACTGGAATGTACAAAAACATTCTCGTAATTGGTGCTGAAAACCATAGTGGCGGATTAGATTTTACCACGCGTGGACGAAGTGTCTCCGTAATATTTGGTGATGGGGCAGGAGCTGCTGTAGTTTCCAGAAACGAAGGGGAAGGTGGAATTCTTTCTACACATTTGCATAGCGAAGGGGAACATAAAGATCAATTATCCTTACAAGGGCCAAGTACCGAATACTGGGTGCCAGAAATAATTGAAAAGAATCCACAAGAAGATATTCCGTACTACCCATATATGAACGGGCAGTTTGTCTTTAAGCACGCTGTGGTTCGTTTTGCTGAAGTAATTAACGAAGGTTTAAAAGCCAACAACCTGGAAGCTTCAGATATTGATATGTTGATTCCGCATCAGGCTAATTTGCGTATCTCACAATTTATTCAGAAAAAAATGCGCTTGCGGGATGACCAGGTTTTTAATAACATCCAAAAATACGGAAACACTACGGCAGCATCTATTCCAATCGCTTTATCTGAAGCCTGGGAAGAAGGAAAAATTAAAAAAGGAGACCTTGTAGTACTGGCAGCTTTTGGGAGCGGGTTTACATGGGGGAGTGTCATAATGAGATGGTAGCTTCGGTACTATTTTGAAGTGCTTCTTCGCACTTCAAAATCACTCAGCTATCTTTGATTTTTTTATTAAAATAAAAAAGAGCCGTATTTCCCCAAATACGGCTCTCTATGTAAACTAAAACTCCTCAATTTTAGTTTAGTGGCTTTTCTGCTTCAAATGTAGGTGAGTAGTGTGCTTTAAAAAATACCCAATAGCGGGTATTTACAACATAAAAAAACCTTCTTCCGGTTTTGGAAGAAGGTTTTAGACTAACAATTTTAATTTTTTTAAAGGCTAATTCAAATAAATTATAAATGTATAGGAAAGTCTTTCATTAGTATAGACTTAAAAACTGTGCCAAACGTTGCACCTCTATATTGGTTTTAACATAATCTTACCATTTGGGCGTTCTTCTTAAAAAATTCCCCCACTGTCGTCTTTAGTATTATCGTCTCTTCTTTTTCTTGATTTTGCACGGTACTTACCGCCCCCAAAACGATAGGCAAGTGAAACATTCACTGTATTGCTTTCCCAGTTAAAACCTCCTGTTTGACGATAGGGTCTTACGCCATCGAAAGCAAATTCCATAGTGTCAAAGATATCGTTGTAGTTAAGACTGAAAGTTCCACGTCCGTCCCATAAGCTGTATCGCGCTCCTAAATTCACGAAATACATAGGCTCTATATCAAATTGCAATGTTTGGTTTGCGCCTCTGTAAAACCCAAATGCTGAGAGGGTTAACTCTTTGGTCACTTTAAAGTTGTGAAACATTCTTAAGTTCCATGCGGTATTGGCTACCTCCACGGTTTGAGTAACAATGTCTGCAGTACTTGGATCTGGCTGGGTAGTATCTACAAACTCACTAATACCGGTTTGTGTTTGGTTGTATAAGTCGAAACTTGTATTAAAGTTCCACCATTTTGTTGGTCTATAGTTTCCGGAAAGTTCAAATCCATACGCATTGGTCGTATTAAAATTATCAAAGGTTAGAATTACCCGGTTAATATCGTTTCTGTCTACAAAAAGAGCACGGTTAATTTCGTTTTCTATGCTTCTATAAAATACACCTCCCGTAATGCTTCCTTTTTCAAGATTTCGAGTGTAGTTCACTTCAATCGAATTTGTAAACTGAGGCTCTAATTCGGTATTTCCAAAAGCAGATACAAAAGGGGTGGTAAATTCCCGAATTGGATTTACCTGGCTAATTCCAGGCCTGTCTACCCTTCGGCTATAGCTTACCTGGTATTGGTTTTTTTCACTAGGATTATAGGTTACGAATGCTGAAGGATATACCTGTATATAATCGTTTGTAAATGCGCGTACAGTATTAGTGTCTGCTCTAACTTCCACCTGCTCTATTCGAGCGCCTACCTGTACAGACCATTTTTCGAAACTTTTAGCATAGGTAGCGTAAGCAGAATAAATGTCGCGTTTGTAATCAAAATCAGTACTAGGTGTGGGAATTAATTCGCCCGAACTATTTAAAGAGTTTCCTGTAGAGCGGTATGCGATATTAGTTTCAAATAACAAGGCCTGAGCTCCTAGTTCTACTTTGGTAGATTCGTTTAATGGGTTTACATAGTCCAGGTTTACCGTAAGCCTGTCCCGGTCTGTATCTGAAGCATCTTCGTAGTTATCCAGAAATGCATTCCCGGTAAAGTTAAAGTCTATGTCCTGATCGTCTGTAAATGTATTATAATCGGCTTCTAGTTCAATATTATGACCTTCTTTTTCAAAGTCTAATTTATAATCGAAATTATACTGGGAGGAACGGTTATCGCTTACAGCATTGAACAATTGTTGTTGGTTAAAAGCCGGGTTGTTGTAATAAAAAACAGAGGTAAGCCCGTCTGTGCCTCCTTCAAAAAGGTTTTGATTGGTAAAAACAGAGAGTGTATTTTTATCATTTAAGTAGAAATCAACTCCTACTTTAAATAAATTGGAGCGTCGCTTGTCCAGTATATCGAAAAATTGCTCAGAAGTGTCGTCTGGTCTAAAAATCCTTCCATAATTTTGATTTTTAGAGGTATTGTGCCCCCAGTTTCCGAAGAAATTAAATTTTCCATTTCTATAATTCATATCTATCGCACTGGTAAACTTGGCTTCTTCTTCATAGGTAAGACCTACACTGGCATTTCCATTAAAACCTACCAGCGTATTTTTGTTTAAAATTATATTGATAATCCCACTCATTCCTTCTGGATTGTACTTGGCAGAAGGGTTTGTAATAAGCTCTATCTGTTTGATAGACGTAGAAGGAATTTGTTTTAGCAATTGAGCCACCGGAACATTACTCAATTTTCCATCTACCATCACCCGCACATTTTGATTTCCCCTCAGGGAAATATCACCTGTTTGCTGATCTACATTTACGGAAGGCAGATTGTTCATGATATCTGATGCAGTTGGACCGGCTGTAGTAAGGTCTTTGCCAATAGTAATTACTTTTCTGTCCAACTTCTGTTGGATGGTCGTTCGTTCGGCCGTTACCGTAACTTCGTCGAGGGATGCCATATCCTCTTCTAACTGCAAAACCCCAAGCTCAATAGTACGGTTTGTTCTGGAAATAGTGATGCTGGCTTTGTAGGTTTTATATCCAATAAACTGCACGTTTACTGTGTAAGTTCCTTCAGCAATGTTTGAGATTTTAAAATTTCCACTGTCGTCAGTCACACCACCCGTAAGCAATTCCCCGGTTGTTTTCTGAATTGCCACCGTAACATAAGGGAGTGGTTGCTGTAATTTTTTGTCGATTACGGTGCCGCTTACCGAACCTTTAATGTCGTTTGAAGCCTTTGTTAAATTCGGGCTCATGTAAATGCATAGCATGCACAAAAGAAGTAATTGTTTCATTTTTTGATTGATTTGATTGTTTGATGAATGTAATAGATGCTACCTTGTATTGCATAGAAACTAGTCCTACTGTGACCTAAAATAGCAGTTGATTATACATAAGACGTATGAGCTGAAAATTTGTTACATCTAAGCACAAAAAAAAACCCGAGATCTAGAATCTCGGGTTTTCGTTTTTGTTGCTATTATTAACACTAACCATCAACGTAAAAATTTTCACAACAAAAACTTGAAATATTTCTATTATATAGACGGGGGAGATTTTATATTGTTACAGTTGTTTTTCTTTTTAACATTCTTTTGGCTTAAATAAGGTTTGAAGTAGAAAAAAAATCAGGAAATTAGAAGTATGGAAAAGAAAAAAACACTCGTAATAGGTGCTAGCCTTAAGCCTAACAGGTATTCAAACCTTGCAATAAACAGGCTGATAACATATCAGCATACTGTTGTAGCCATTGGTCTACGGAAAGGAGTAGTTGCAGGCGTTGAAATTGCTACTGAAAAAATACCTTTTGAAAACATCCATACGGTAACACTGTATTTAAATCCACAACGGCAAGAGGAGTATTTCGATTACGTAATTTCACTGAAACCAAAGCGTGTAATTTTCAATCCTGGGACTGAAAATCCAGCGTTTTATAAATTACTTCAGCAAAACAATATTGAAGTTGAGGTTGCTTGTACCTTAGTCCTTTTGAGTACGAATCAATATTAGTAGTCCTAAAAAGGTGAGGGCGCCATTCAGTATTAAAATAAAAAACTTGAACTCGAACCCAAACCAGACATTGCTGAAATAATCTATGGCAAACCCTAAAAAAGGAGTTAAAATAGCGACTAGTGGGACATAGCTGTCTTTTACTTGCCAGTTGGTAAATAACCCAAAAGCATATAGTCCTAGCAGCGGTCCATAGGTATATCCTGCAAATGTAAACACTTTCGCAATTACCGAAGCATCCCCGATCAAGTAGTTGAAGATTATGATAACTGCCATAAGGACGAGCGACATTATAATGTGTATTCGCTTTCTAATAGCAATTTGTTTGGCCGCTTCGTACTTTTTTTCAATTTCTAAAATATCGATGCTAAAAGATGTGGTGAGTGCTGTTAAGGCGCTATCTGCACTACTATAGGCTGCAGCAATAAGCCCTAGTAGGAAGAAAATAGCAATGCCAATTCCCAATCCGCTTTGTGTAGCGATGGTGGGGAACAAAAGATCTTTATGAGCATCAATCCCATTTTGTTGCGCATATACTGTTAATAATATCCCGAGTGCCAAAAACACAAAATTTACAATAGTAAGCACAATAGTAAACCAGAACATATTCTTTTGTGCGTCTTTCAGGTTTCGGCAGGTAAGGTTTTTCTGCATCATATCCTGGTCCAGACCTGTCATCACAATAGCAATAAAAGCACCACTTAAAAACTGTTTTACAAAATGGTCTCCGCTTTTCCAATCGTCAAAAAAGAAAATCTGGGACATATCGCTTTCAGCAATAAAAGTGAAGAGCCCGTTACCCGATATTCCCAAATCTGTTGAAATAAAATAAATTGCTACGCCAACGGCAATAAGCATAAACAAGGTTTGTAGGGTATCTGTCCAGACAATGGTTTTAATACCACTCTTAAAGGTGTACAGCCAAATTAAGGCAATAGTTATTGCAACGGTCGCCCAGAAAGGAACACCCATACTATCAAAGACCAGGCTTTGTAGCACGATGGCAACCAGGTAGAGTCTAAAACTTGCTCCTACAATTCTTGAAAGTAAGAAAAAAGAGGCGCCTGTTTTGTAGGAACTTCGTCCAAATCGACCCTCTAAATAGGTGTAAATGGATGTTAAATTTAAGCGGTAATACAGCGGAAGCAATACCGTGCCAATAACCGCATACCCAACAGTATACCCTAAAACCACTTGAAAATAACTAAATTTTGAAGCCTCTACCCATCCTGGCACCGAAATAAAAGTAACCCCACTTAACGAAGCGCCAATCATCCCAAACGCCACCAGGTACCACGGAGACTGTTTGCCTGCTTTAAAGAAATCTGCATTACTACCACCTCGGTTGGTTAAAAAAGAAATGAGCAATAACACACCAAAATAACCACCAATTAAAAGGAGTATGTGAATGGGTTGCATAGTTTATAAGACTTTGTGTTGCGTGTAAAAATACAAAGTTTGTGCTCGCAAGCTTTTTATTTTTTTAATACATTTGAAATCGTTTGAAAATTAGCCATTTATTATTTTAAAAAATGAAAAAATTAGTAACATTACTGTTTGTTTTTTCTGTTTTTGTTATTCAAAATCTACAAGCACAGTACTATCTTGAAATGATGGACGCAGGTACCTTTCTAGTGGAAGATGTGATACAAGAAGCCGAATCTTATTTTGAAGGAAAAGATAAAGGACGTGGTTCGGGGTATACCCAGTTTAAACGGTGGGAGTATATGGCAAACCGCTTAAAAAAAGAGCATGGTTATCTACCAACCATTACAGAAAACCTGGCCGAATTACAGCGATACAACCAATACCTAAACCAAACAGCCAACTCCCGACAACCTCTAAATGATAACTGGCAGGAGTTGGGACCCTTAACTATAAATGCAACTACGAGTTGGAATCCGGGTGTAGGACGAATTACGGGAATAGCCATCGACCAAGCCAATGAAGATCATATAATTATTGGAGCCAACACGGGGGGTGTATGGAAAACTCTGGATGGCGGTCAGAACTGGAGTCCATTAGGCGACACCTTTACCAATCTAAGAGTATATGCTGTAACAATAGACCCGGTAGATAGCAATACCTATTATTTTGGTTCTTCCAGCGGGCTTATCTTCAAATCAACCGATGGTGGTGGGACTTGGACTCAACTTGCAGATATGAGCAACTCTCTGATAAACAAAATTATAATTAATCCTGATAACACAAACAGTATGTTCGCCTGCTCCGAAAATGCAGGTATTTTCAGGTCTACAGATGGCGGAAATTCTTGGACCAATACAGGCATAGACGGAAATGCGTATGATGTGGAATTTAAACCAGGGGATACCAATACAGTATATGCTTCTGGAACTGGATTTCATGTTTCTACAGATGGAGGTGCCAGTTTTACTACAGTTTCTGGTTTTGAAACGGGTCCAAAAATGATTGGAGTTTCTGCAGATGATGCCAACAAAGTGTATGTTTTAGAAGCCGATGGTGGTTCGTTCGGCGGATTGTATGTTTCAACAAATAGTGGTGCTGGCTTTGCTAGTATAAACCATTCAGGTAGAAATTATTTTGGATATGATACAGCTGGATTTGAGACGGGTGGCCAGGCTCCAAGAGATATGGACATTGCTGTGAACCCTACCGATGCAGATGAGGTTCATATTGCAGGTGTATTAACATGGCGCTCCACAGACGCTGGTATAAGTTTTTCGTGTACTGCAGACTGGATTCCTAATGCTGCAGCAGCCGCCAATATTGGATATTGCCATGCAGATGTTGACCTGTTGTTGTTCAACGACACTACATTGTTTGCAGGTACAGATGGCGGAATTTATAAAGCTGAAAATACCGCAAACGTAACTGCGAATTATTACGAAGATATTACAACAGGTATTGGAATTCGTCAATTTTATAAAATTGGGATTTCACAAACTCCAGATGTTGTTGTTACGGGTGGAAGCCAGGATAATGGAAGCTCATTTTATACTGAAACAGATGACTGGATAGACTGGATAGGAGCAGACGGTATGGAGGGTTTTATAGATAAAGAAGATCCTGATATTATGTACGGGATGGTACAGTTTGGAGGTGCCTATAGAACCGATGATGCAGCCAACAACCTTACTGGACTTAATAACCCGGGTTCTGGTAATTGGGTAACACCTTTTGAGCAAGACCCATTAGAGACCAATGTGATTTATTCTGGCTACGACCGCGTATATAGGTCTACAAACAAAGGCAATTCCTGGACCTCAATATCACAATCGTTTGGAGGTAACTTAAACCATTTAAAAATAGCAGCCTCAAATAATCAGATTATGTATGCAGCTCGCGGGGCACAGCTTTACAAAACAATTGACGGAGGTGCTACTAATTGGGAGAATATTACAAACCCAGGAGGAAGTATTAACGAAATAGCCATTCACCCTACGAACCCTAACAGAATAGCTGTAGCTACTACCAATGTTAATAAAGTTAGAGTATCTGAAGATGGAGGCCAATCCTGGGAAAACTACCTGTTCAACTTGCCCGACTTTAGTGCACTTACTGTGGTGTGGCACGACAATGGCGCCAATGGGTTGTATGTTGGTATGGATTACGGTATATACTATATTGATGAGGGGCTTACTGAATGGCAGCCCTATAGCAATAACTTACCTAACGTAATTATTAATGAATTAGAGGTTCATGAGGCCAATGAAGAACTATATGCCGGAAGTTACGGTAGAGGACTTTGGGTATCTCCAACTGCCGAAGCTACTATAGAGCTGGGGGTTGCTACAAACAGGTTTGCAGATGCGCTGGTTCTATATCCAAATCCTGCTTTAAGTCAGATCAGTATTGGTACCTCAATTCCTTTAACTACTTCTGTCAAGATGTATGATACTGCTGGAAAACTGGTTGTTTTTAAGAAAGATATTGAAATTATAGGCAGTGTGACACTAGATGTTTCAACCTTAGAAAGTGGTATGTACTTTGTACGATTTAATTCTGAAATAGGCACGGCGACTAAAAAACTACTCATAAAATAACTTCTTAAAAAATACATTTAGAATGCTTCAAAAGTGAGTCCTCATTTCTGAAGCATTTTTTTTATCTTCACCCCAATGGATTTTTCTTCAAAACTATTAGAGAATGCTGTCAATGAAATGTCGCAACTTCCTGGCATTGGGAAACGTACAGCATTGCGGTTGGTGTTACACCTTTTAAAACAACCCGAGCAACAAACGGTGTTGCTGGCAGAAAGTCTGCAAAAAATGCGCTCCACCATTAATTTTTGTGAGAATTGTCATAATATTTCAGATACACAGTTGTGCGAAATATGTGCTAATCCCAACAGGAATGAAGCAATTGTATGCGTTGTGGAGGATATCCGGGATGTAATGGCTATAGAAAATACCAGCCAGTTCAAAGGGCACTATCATGTGTTGGGTGGGAAAATATCTCCAATGGATGGCATTGGCCCTGGAGAGTTAACCATTAATTCCCTGGTGGAAAAAGTAAAGGAAGGAAAAATTGAAGAACTTATTTTTGCCCTGAGTTCTACCATGGAAGGGGATACCACTAACTTTTATATTTTCAAACAAATTGAAGCCTATAACATTACTACAACTACTATTGCAAGAGGGATTTCGGTAGGTGATGAACTAGAGTATGCAGATGAAGTAACGTTAGGAAGAAGTATTTTGCACCGCGTCCCATTCGAAAACTCCCTAAAAAACTAACCGCCTGTGAAACTTTCTGTAGTAATTCTTAATTACAATGTCTCCTATTTCCTGAAACAATGCATAATTAGCGTGCAACGTGCCATAGGAAATATAGAGGCCGAAATTATTGTAATAGACAATGCTTCTGCAGACGATAGCTGTGCGATGGTTAAGCGCGACTTTCCCGATGTACTTTTAATAGAAAATAAAGAAAATGTAGGTTTTAGTAAAGCAAATAATCAAGCGGTTGCCGTTGCTAAGGGAGAATACCTTTGTATTTTAAATCCGGATACGGCTGTGGCTGAAGACACCTTTTTAAAGTGTTTCAATAAAGCTGAAAAGTTACCCAACCTGGGTGCTTTGGCGATTTATTTACTGGACGGAACAGGAAATTTTTTACCAGAAAGCAAACGAAACCTACCAACACCCACAGCGTCTTTGCTGAAATTAATGGGGTTTACAAAAAAATACTATGCAGCTCACATTTCCGAAGAAGAGGAAGGAGAGATTGCTGTACTCGTAGGTGCATTTATGTTTTTAAAACGAAGTGTTTACAAGGAGGTGCATGGTTTTGACGAGGACTATTTTATGTACGGAGAAGACATAGACCTTTCTTATAAAATAACTCAGGCAGGCTACCAAAATTATTACATAGGAAGCACAGAGACGTTGCATTACAAAGGAGAAAGTACTCAAAAAGATGCAGTCTATTTAGAGCGCTTTTACGGAGCAATGCAGATTTTTTATAAGAAACACTTTAAAAAAAATGTACTGTTAGATGTTTCGGTAAAAGCGGGGGTGGGCCTGGCTAAATTGCTGAAAACCAAAAATATTTCAAAAGGTAAAAAAATAAATAAAAAGCCACTCGAAGCTATTGTTGTTACAGATAGTTTTTCAATGCTAAAGGAGCTCTCCGATGTAATAGAACAACCTTTAAAATCGGTTTCCAAAAGTGTTTTTCAGGATGGGAGTGTTTGGAACACTTTAGTGATTTTTGATGCAGCATACATCCCGTACACTCAAATTTTTCAAGTAATGCGACGGTATAAAAATAAGGGAAATCAATTTCGTATTCGTCCGCCAGGCTGTAACTTTATTGTAGGAAGCGACGAGAGTGACGATAAAGGTGGGGTAGTTCTATTTGGTTAACTTACTACGAACTTTAAAACAACCTTTGAAACTCAAACGAGCGATATGTTGTGGTGTGTTCCTTCATTTTATTTCACCTAGTTCTGAAAAGCTTCAGGAAGCTTAAGAACAATTTTCCCAAAAATGGAGCTACAAACCTGTAATTTTTAATTAATTTTGCACTCTTAAAAAGTATAAATTTTTGTAATGGCAACATTTGAACTGAAACTACCTAAAATGGGCGAAAGTGTAGCAGAAGCTACTCTTACCAACTGGCTAAAAGAAGTGGGAGACACTATTGAAGCGGACGAAGCTGTGCTGGAGATCGCTACCGACAAGGTTGATAGTGAAGTACCTAGCGAAGTAGATGGCGTTTTAGTAGAAAAACTATTTGAGGTAGACGATGTGATCCAGGTAGGACAAACCATTGCTATCATTGAAATTGAAGGAGAAGCTTCGGCTACGCAAACCACAGAGGCAAGCGAGACCGAAATGAGCGCTCCGGAAGCGAAATCTGTTGCTGCTGTTCAGGATACTGTGAGTACCGCCAAGGAAACGACCCAGACTGTTATTGAAAGTACAGGCGATCGTTTCTATTCTCCATTGGTAAAAAATATGGCCAAGGAAGAGGGGATTTCACAAACCGAGTTAGACGGTATATCAGGAACGGGAAAAGATGGTCGTGTAACCAAAAATGATATGTTGGCGTATCTGGAAAACCGTACTTCAGCTCCAGACAGTGCTCAAGAAGCTCCAAAAGCTGAACCTAAAACCGTGGTGGAAGCGAAGAGCCCGGCTACTGCAAAAGCTGCTCCAGCCAAAGCAGCTGCCCCGGTTTCAGTAAATGGAGGTGATGAAATTATAGAAATGTCCCGTATGGGGAAATTGATTGCCCACCATATGGTAAACAGTGTGCAAACCTCTGCACACGTGCAATCTTTTATAGAGGCCGATGTAACCAATATCTGGAACTGGCGTAAACGTGTAAAAAACGATTTTGCAAAGCGCGAAGGAGAAAACCTAACCTTCACACCCATCTTTATGGAGGCCGTTGCAAAAGCATTAAAAGACTTCCCAATGATGAACATTGCCCTGGATGGCGATAGAATCATTAAACGAAAAAACATAAACCTGGGAATGGCAGCTGCCTTACCCGATGGTAATTTAATTGTTCCTGTTATTAAAAATGCAGACCAGTTGAACTTAGTTGGGATGAGCAAAGCGGTGAATGACCTTGCCGGCCGTGCAAGAACCAACGCTTTAAAACCAGACGAGATTCAGGGAGGTACGTACACAGTGACCAACGTTGGAACTTTTGGAAGTATTATGGGGACGCCAATTATCAATCAGCCACAAGTGGGAATTCTCGCTTTGGGAGCTATTAGAAAAGTGCCTGCCGTGATCGAAACACCAGATGGCGATTTTATTGGTATTCGTTATAAAATGTTCTTAAGCCACAGTTACGACCACCGTGTGGTAAATGGTGCGCTGGGAGGGCAGTTTGTAAAGGCTGTAGCCGATTATTTAGAGGCCTGGGATCTGAAGAGGGAGATTTAATGCATAATAAATAAGAATAATATTAAAACCGCTTTTCGACTTTGAAGCGGTTTTTTTATATTGTGGATATGAAAAATATATACTATTTACTGTTGATTGCAATTGCTTTTGTCTGCAATTTGGCATGTTCAAATGATGATAATGCAATGGGGCAGAATGGAGAAAATAGTTCACCGTCTGAGTTTACTATAGATGTTGATACATTAAGTTTTGATATGGTAACCCTATCCTGGACACAGCCAGAAGGTGTAAATAATGAAAACCTGGAATATTCGGTACTACTTGATAATTCGTTAGTAGCCGAGAATCTAAGTAGCCCATCACATACATTGGTTGATTTAAATGTAGCTACTGGTTATCAAATTCAGGTGATCGCTGAAAATTCAGTGGGTGAAGTAGCTAAGACGATCGATCTGGAAACGCTTGATACTTTAGGACTAAATTTCTTTATTAAAAAGCTCACAACGTCTTCTGTAGTTTTCGATTATATGTATGACGATACTGGTAATTTAATAAAGAGAGAAGATTCTAGCGAATTTGGCCTTGATTATGAATATAGGTATAATACCAATGGAGATTTGATTGAGGAGCAGTTAAGAGGATTTAATACAGGTAGTAGTGCAGATTTTACGTATGAGGCGGGACAATTGGTTGACTGTAGAATGATTAACTATCTTGATGGTTATAATTTTGACTTTGTATCGCCAGATCTTTACAATGTATACTATTTACCCGAAGGTTCAGATCCAGAAAACTCCACTATCACATTACAACGTTCTGAAGGTAAAATTAGTAGTTATGAGCGTAAGGATATATCTACCGATGAAATTGTAGAAAAACTTCAATTTACATATGCTGATGGTAATATGACAAAAATAGTAGATGAGATTACTAATATTGAATGGACGTTCGAGTTTGATGACAAAAACTATTACGGTATTCAAAAAGGACACCTTACCAAAACCGGTCCATCGGACAATTTTTCTGGAGGTGCTAACTTATATTTGCAGTGGTTATATATCCCTGGGTTTAATAATTTCAGCAACAAGAATAATATGACCAGAGTCTTTAAAAACGGAAATTTGTTTCTTAAATATGAGTACGAGTATTATGTTTTCGACTATCCCAGTAAGGTTTATGTAAATGATAATCCAGAACCCATGGTGCTAACGTATGGATATCGATAGCATGCCACATGGTATCTGTTTACTACAGCTAAAGATGTATATTATCTGGAAGCTTGAGCTATGAAGAGGGAAATTTAACTTTGCCCAGAAAAATTGAAGTTACAAACCTGTCCCTTTTTTGCAGAGCGGTTTTATTTACTTTCACCCAACTCGGTAACCACAGATTCCAGCTCCTCAAACCCAAAAATAGTATAGGATTTATTCCAGATGATCGGAAACCGGATTTTGGTCTCCAGGGTTAACTCGCTTTGTATTAAAGTCATGAATTGTCGGTAAATTACTGGGTTTTCGGCAATGTCGAACATACGGTGTTCTATACGCTTCTCAGTAAGTGTCTTGGAAAGTGCTATGCATTTTTCGCATCCTTCCTTCGAAAAAATTACAACTCTGTCTCTTATGTTTTTTTCAATATCTTTTGCCTGCTTTTCGTGGGTGATCGTAATGTCTTTTTGCTCTTCGTTTACAATAAGATCGTAGGTGTATTGGGATTCCTCACCTGCTAATTCAATTAACGTGATCATAGGGATCTTTTTTCCCGGACCAATGTTTTTAATCACAGGCTTGGAGGCACTTTTACGATAGCCGGTAGCATTCACCATTAAAAAAACGTTTAAGGAGTCTGCCGTTTTATTCTCGGCCATGAGAACAACGCGCTTGCCTTTTTTCTTTTCAGTAATAAGCACTTTAAGGCCTTGTGCGTAGGTGCTTAATGTAGTACATAAGAGAATGAGAAAAAGAAGTTTTTTAGCCATAGCACAAAAATAACAATTACTACCTTTGTAGCATAAATTATACCAATGGAATTAAAATTGAGCAGACCTATTTGTTTTTTCGATCTTGAAACTACAGGAACCAATGTGGCAAAAGATCGCATTGTTGAAATAGCCATCCTGAAAGTATTCCCTAACGGAAATAAAGAAAGCCATACCTGGCGTGTAAACCCAACAGTGCCTATTCCGGCGGCAACTACAGCCATTCATGGTATAAGTGATGAAATGGTAGCTAACGAGCCTACGTTTAAGCAACTGGCTCCTAAGATTCTGGAGATGATGAAAGACAGCGACATGGCAGGTTATAATAGCAACAGGTTCGACATTCCTTTGTTGGCTGAAGAGCTGGAAAGAGCAGAGGTAGACCTTGATTTAAAAAAGAATTTAGCCGTAGACGTGCAAACTATCTTCCACAAGAAAGAAAAACGAACATTAGAGGCAGCGTACAAGTTTTATTGCGATAAAGAGTTGGTAGATGCTCACAGTGCAGCAGCAGATACCAATGCTACCTACGAGGTGTTAAAGGCACAGTTAGATCGTTATGAAGACCTGGAGAACGATACAAAGTTTCTATCACAATTTAGTGCTCATAAAAACTATGTAGATTTTGCTGGTTATATTGGGTATGATAAACAAGGAAGAGAGGTTTTCTCTTTCGGGAAGCATCGTGGTAAATTGGTTGAAGATGTTATGGAGCAGGAGCCAGGTTATTTCGGATGGCTTCTAAATGCCGATTTCCCGTTGTATACCAAGAAAGTATTAACCAGACTGAAACTACAGAAGTTAAATAATAAATTGTAATAATTTCTCCGTGAATCTCTGCGCTTCTTTGCGTAACGTTGCGGAATAACCCACGAATAGTATGAAGATTATCTGTATTGGCAGGAATTACACAGACCATATTAAAGAGCTCGCGAATGAACGCCCTGATGATCCGGTAATCTTTATGAAGCCAGATACGGCAATACTACTAAAAAAGCAGCCTTTTTTTATTCCGGATTTTTCCAGCGACATACATCACGAAGTAGAAGTTTTGGTGAAAATAAATAAAATAGGAAAGCATATTCAAGAGAAATTCGCTCACAAGTATTATGATGAAATTGGGCTGGGAATAGATTTTACCGCTCGGGATCTTCAACAACAATTAAAGGAAAAGGGATTGCCGTGGGAAAAGGCAAAAGGGTTTGATGGGGCTGCTGTGATAGGTAATTTTTTCAAAAAAAGTTCGTTTAAAAGCCTAGAAGACCTTACCTTTAGATTGGAAAAAAACGGGGAGATCGTGCAACAGGCTTCTACTGCGCTCATGCTATGGAAGATAGATGCACTTATTGAATACGTTTCAAAATACTTTACCTTAAAGATAGGAGATGTTATTTTTACAGGCACTCCAGCTGGTGTGGGTAAAGTTTTCCCTAACGATCAACTAACAGGATTTTTGGAAGAAAAGCAGGCCTTTTCAATTAAAGTAAAATAAATGGATACACATTATTCAGTAGAAAGCCTACAGGAAATTGCGGGGGGTGATGAAGATTTTATGGCTGTAGTGGCACAAACGTTTTTAGACGAAATACCACCAGATTTAGCGGCACTCGAAGAAGCTATTTCAAATAATAATAAAGAACTGGCATATCAATTTGCACATAAAATGAAACCCAATTTCGAGATGTTTGGACTTGGACTGCAAAAAGACATTACTACAATTGAGTCTTGGACAAAATCTTCTAAAAGTGTAAGTGCTGTTTCAGAAAATGTCACTAAAGTAGTTACCACGGTAACAATGGTTATTGAAGAGCTGAAAAGAGACTTTAACTTATAGATGCTAGCAGAAATTATCACCATAGGGGACGAAATCCTTATTGGACAAATTGTAGATACCAATTCGGCTTACATAAGTAAACAGTTGAACTCCATCGGAGTGAAGGTGCATCAAATTACCTCTATTCAGGATGAGGAGTTGCATATACTTTCTGCATTAGAAGAAGCAAAAAAAAGAGCAGATCTTGTGCTGGTTACCGGGGGCTTGGGTCCTACCAAAGATGATATTACCAAACAAACCTTCTGTAAATTTCTTGGAGATACACTGGTTGAGGATCAGGATGTACTCGAAAACATAAAACATATCTTTAGGACTCATGTGAATAGAGCGCCTTTATCAAGTAATCTTACCCAGGCAATGGTGCCTTCTACAGCAAAAATATTAAACAATATTCATGGAACTGCTCCAGGTATGTGGATGGAGAAAGATAATACTGTTTTTGTATCTATGCCTGGTGTGCCTTATGAAATGAAATACTTGCTAACGCAGGAGGTGCTTCCCAGAGTGGTTAAAAAATACAGTCGCCCGCATATTTACCATAAAACGCTACTTACCTATGGAAAGGGAGAAAGCGAAATACAGGAACAAATTAAAGATTGGGAAGAAGCACTACCCGAAGCTATTAAATTGGCCTATTTACCCTCATTAGGGCGGGTACGGTTGCGACTCTCATCAACAGGAACAGACGAAAAAAAGTTGAAAGCAGCTGTTGGAGAACAAATGGATGCACTTCACAACCTGCTAAAAGATATAGCGGTAGGGTATGAGGATGAAACGAACATTCAGGAAAGAATAGCGGCCTTACTACAATCTCAGGAAAAGTCACTAAGCCTGGCGGAAAGCTGTACAGGAGGTGCTATTGCAAGAGAAATCACTGCGGTGCCAGGAGCATCAGCCTATTTTAAAGGAAGTGTGGTGCCGTATGAAACCTATCAGAAAGTAGCCATACTTGGTGTGGATGAAGCTGTTATAAAAAAATACAATGTTGTAAGTGCTCAGGTTGCCGAAGCTATGGCCTCGCAATGCGTAAAGCTTTTCGGCTCAGCCTATGCACTGGCTACTACAGGAATCGCAGGCCCCACCAAAGGAGATGCTTTAGATGAGGTGGGAACGGTATACATAGCTATTGCCTCCCCAAACGGCGTATTTTCTGAAAAATTCAGTTTTGGAAATCTTCGGGAGCGGGTCATTAAGAAGGCTACAAATAAGGCCTTTGAAATGTTGCTAAAAGAAATTTTGAAAAACTAAATTTCTTTTGTTGTTCAAACCAATTAATTTAATTAAATTTGCACCCTGTTTTAAAATAACTTAAAAGAATACAGTAATGTCAAGAGTTTGTGAGCTTACGGGCAAAAGAGCAATGGTAGGGAATAACGTTTCCCACGCGATGAACAAGACAAAGCGTAAATTTAACGTAAACCTAGTTAAAAAGCGCTTCTACATCCCAGAAGAAGACCAGTGGTTAACACTTAAGGTGTGTACTTCTGTATTAAAAGACATCAATAAAAAAGGTATCTACGCTGTAGTGAAAGAAGCCCGTGCAAACGGCTTTTTAAACCAATAGTCACCTATATAAAAGCATAAAAAATGGCTAAAAAAGGAAACAGAGTTCAGGTAATCCTAGAATGTACCGAGCATAAAGAAAGTGGACAAGCGGGAACATCTCGTTACATCACTACAAAAAATAAGAAGAACACTCCAGACCGTATGGAGTTGAAGAAATTCAACCCTATTTTGAAGAAAATGACGGTTCATAAAGAGATAAAATAAGTTGAGTTATGGCAAAGAAATCAGTAGCATCATTACAAACAGGATCTAAGCGTTTAACGAAAGCCATTAAGATGGTAAAGTCTGAAAAGACTGGCGCTTACACATTTGTAGAGTCTATCATGGCTCCAGACGTAGTAAACGATTGGTTAAACAAAAAATAACCAGACCGTATAAAATATAACGAAAGCCACTTTTTTACGAAGGTGGCTTTTTTATTAGGGGTCGTGGCTTTAGCGAAGATTTCGTATTTTTAGGGAGTTTTTGGGCGTGCCCCTAAACCGGGTCGGGCTTTTGTCGCTACATGGTAGCATACTCAATCCCCGCCCGAACGTACTTTTTCTTGTCTGAATATGGTTAGGCAAACGGTACGGGCTGGCCTCACGCATACGAAATAGAGAAAAACCTGAAGAATTTTCCTAAACTACTAAACATCTAAACTCATCAACTAACACATGAGCTTCTTTAAAAAAATATTCAGCAAAGAGAAAAAAGAAACGCTGGACAAAGGACTGGAGAAATCCAAAAATAATTTTTTCGACAAACTTTCTAAAGCTGTTGCCGGAAAGAGTAAAGTAGATGACGACGTTCTTGACAATCTCGAAGAAGTTCTGGTGTCCAGTGATGTAGGGGTGAACACCACCTTAAAAATAATAGACCGTATTGAAGCGCGTGTTGAAAAGGACAAGTACTTAGGTACAGACGAACTCAATAAAATTTTACGGGAAGAAATTGCGGGGCTTTTAAGCGAAACCAATCAGGGAAATGCAACCGAGTTTGAAGTGCCTTCAACCAGCAAACCACACGTAATTATGGTTGTGGGGGTAAACGGCGTAGGGAAAACTACCACCATTGGTAAACTGGCATATCAATTTAAAAAAGCAGGTAAAAAAGTTGTTTTAGGAGCGGCAGATACCTTCCGGGCTGCAGCAATTGACCAGTTACAAGTGTGGGCAGACCGTACCGGTGTGCCTATTGTAAAGCAAAGTATGGGGAGCGATCCGGCCAGCGTTGCTTTTGATACCTTAGAGAGTGCAGTAAAGCAGGATGCAGATGTGGTGATTATTGACACTGCCGGCCGATTACACAACAAAGTAAATTTAATGAACGAGCTTACAAAAGTAAAGCGCGTTATGCAAAAAGTAGTAGGCGATGCACCGCATGAGGTATTGCTAGTGTTGGACGGCTCTACAGGTCAGAATGCTTTTGAACAAGCTAAACAATTCACCGCTGCTACCGAAGTGACCAGCCTGGCTGTTACCAAACTCGATGGAACTGCAAAGGGAGGCGTAGTGATTGGAATTAGTGATCAGTTTCAAATTCCTGTTAAGTATATTGGCGTTGGTGAAGGTATAGAAGATTTACAAGTATTTAATAAAATTGAATTTGTAGATAGTTTTTTTAAGTAGCTTTACTTAAAAATTATATGATTCATCCTCATACCGAATTACGGTTTATTAGTGAAGATATTGGCCACGGTGTAGTGGCTACACAATTTATTCCTGCCGGCACCATTACTTGGGTACTAGACCAATTGGACAGGGAATTTACTTTAAAACAATTTCAGAAATTCGATCCGTTGTACCAGAATATTCTGGACACCTATTCCTATCGAAATAGTAAAGGGAACTACGTCCTTTGCTGGGACCACGGAAGGTTTGTAAACCATAGCTTTAAATCTAATTGTCTCTCTACTGCGTATGATTTCGAAATCGCTATCCGGGATATTCAACCTGGCGAACAGCTAACCGATGATTACGGATATTTGAATGTAGATACCCCTTTTAAAGCTTCAGAAGAAGGAACTAAAAGAAAAACTGTATATCCGGACGATCTTAAAAATTACCATAAAATCTGGGATAAGAAGATAGCTGCCGTATTTCCAAAGTTAAACTCTTTAGAGCAGCCACTGGCCGTATTGCTTTCTGAATCAAATATAAAAACGATAAATAATGTGATTTCAGGCAAAGAGGAGCTGGAGTCTATCCTTAGTATTTATTATAAGAGACAATAATTACTGATGGTAAGAAATGAAATTGGTAAATTTGGTACTATTTCCTGGTGGAAGGATTCCGTTACAAAAGTATTTTTCCTACTGGTCATTTTTCAGTTTTTTAACCAGTTGTATGCCATTTATGATGCTTTAATCGGCATAGATCATCCACTACTTCCAATCACACTTTCAAACTACGTTGCTTTTCCCCTTTACTTTTTAGCACTTTTGTGGGGTGCTGCTACAGTTCTTTTTTACAAATTCACCAAAGATATTGTTATTCAAAAAAAATATTTTTGGATTATTCCTTTATCCCTAATAGCTTTTTACATCTTTTCGGTATTGCTGTATTATATATTGATTGTATTCAATCCCTTCGGTTAATACAAAATCTATTTTCAAAATAAATAAATATTCGGTATTGTATGATTAGCAACCGCTTAAATTAAATAGCTTAACGTTTGTGACGATAAAATTCGTACCTCTAAAATCGTAAATCGTACTTTATAACCCGTATCTTTGCACCCGCTAAAAAGCGAAGCAAATCGTACCTTTAAAATCGTACCTCGTACACTTATTTTATGCGCACAAAGACCTTAAAAAAGAACAAGATTAATGTAGTCACTTTGGGTTGTTCCAAGAATGTCTACGACAGTGAAGTATTGATGGGGCAATTACGTGCCAACAATAAAGAAGTAGTACATGAAGAGGAAGGAAACGTAGTGGTAATTAATACGTGTGGTTTTATAGCCAATGCAAAAGAAGAAAGTGTAAATACAATTTTAGAATACGTTCAGAAAAAAGAGGAGGGTGTCGTAGATAAAGTGTTCGTGACAGGCTGTCTTTCGGAACGCTACAAGCCAGATCTTCAAAAAGAAATCCCCGATGTAGATCAATACTTCGGAACTACAGAATTACCTGGCTTGCTGAAAGCTTTAGGAGCCGATTACAAACACGAATTAATTGGAGAACGATTAACGACTACACCTAAAAACTACGCCTATTTAAAAATTGCTGAAGGGTGTGACCGCCCGTGTTCCTTTTGTGCTATCCCAATCATGCGCGGAAAACACCGTAGCACACCTATAGAAGATTTAGTGACTGAAGCTGAAAAACTAGCTGCAAACGGTGTAAAAGAACTTATCTTAATCGCACAGGATCTAACCTACTACGGGCTGGATTTGTATAAAAAAAGAAATCTTGCCGAGTTGCTTCAGAATCTGGTAAAAGTGGAAGGGATTGAATGGATTCGTCTGCATTATGCATTCCCAACAGGATTCCCAATGGATGTATTGGACGTTATGAAAAACGAACCCAAAGTGTGTAACTATATTGACATTCCGCTGCAACACATTGCAGATCCTATCTTAAAAAGTATGCGCCGCGGGACAACCCAAGCAAAAACTACAAAACTACTGGAAGACTTTAGAGCTGCTGTTCCGGAAATGGCAATTCGTACTACTTTAATTGTTGGATATCCAGGAGAAACCGAAGAAGATTTTCAAACCCTGAAACAATGGGTGATCGAACAGCGTTTTGAGCGCATGGGGTGTTTTACGTATTCACACGAGGAAAATACACACGCTTACAATCTGGAGGACGATGTTCCTGAGGATGTAAAAATGCAACGCGCAAACGAAATTATGGCAATACAAAGCCAGATTTCCTGGGAATTGAATCAGGAAAAAATTGGTAAGACGTTTCGGGTAATTATCGATAGAAAAGAAGGAAGCTATTACGTAGGGAGAACCGAGTTTGATAGCCCAGATGTAGACAACGAAGTACTCATTAATGCTGAGGAGGGCTACCTGCGTACAGGCGAATTTTTCAACGTAAAAATTACAGCCGCCGAAGATTTCGATTTGTATGCTGAGGTTCTTTCGGAATAATTTAGTGTCCCTCTTATTATAATTGAATTTTATACTATGTAACCACAGAGAGAGTTCGAAAAGCAACCTTTATCTAAATTTTCATGGCCCATTGTTTTTTGTAACTTTAGACTAAAACATGAAAAATAGATTTCGATTTCCTAAAATAACGGTGCTGGCTATAACAGTAGCGTATTTGGTGATAATACCCTTCATTTATTTTCAATTTAATACTAATGAATGTAGAACTCCACTGCTCATTACTGCATGTATTGCGTTTTTAATTCAATTGTTTTTGCAACGTTTTAATTATAGATCTACCAAAAAGATCGTTATACTATTAACGCTTTTTATCAGTGCCAGTTTATTGGCAGGAGTTTTGGCTCGTGTTATTAGTATGAATGCTATTTGTGCCTGATCTTAGAAAATTTCAAATTGCAACTTCATTCTTCCGTTTTCCTTGGGCTTTCAAAACCAAAAAAATGAATACACCTACATTAGTTATTAGATTGTGTATTTTTAGGGCTAAATTTTGAGAATGAAGAAATATCTTGTTTTTTGGCTGTTAGCTATGCTTTTTACAATTTCGTGCAAACAAAAAAGTGAAAAGCCTGCTAATACACCTATCTCAGCGTTAGAAAGTTCTGTACAGCGCCTTAATAATCCTACCGAACCACAAAGCCATTTGCCGCGTCTCTTCAGTAATGGCGAGCAATTGTATATGTCCTGGATGACACAAAAAAAAGATACGAGTTATTTAAATTTTTCAGTTTTCGATGGTGCCAATTGGTTGGAAGCGGAAACGATAACGCAAGGTAATGATTGGTTTATTAATTGGGCCGATTTCCCCGCAATTGCTATCAACAAACGAGGTGACATCCTCACTAGTTTCCTTGAAAAATCTGATACAGCTACGTATACCTACGATGTAAAACTAAATTTATACAATGCTGAAACCAGGACCTGGAAAAAAGATTTTATCCTTCATAATGACGGTACCAAAAGTGAGCACGGTTTTGTATCTATGCGACCGTATGCAGGAAACTCCTTTATGGTTACCTGGTTGGATGGCAGGGAGACTGCAGGAAAAGAGCACGCAGAAGGGCAGATGACCTTACGAGGTGCCTTGGTTTTTGAAGACGGAACAATCGATTACGATACCCTCTTAGACGAGCGCGTTTGTGATTGTTGCCAAACCACCACTGCGATTGGTGCTAATGACCAGATCATCGTAGCGTATAGGGACAGAAGCGAGGAGGAGGTTCGGGATATCTCGGTGACAGATTGGACTAAAGAAGCGGGGTGGAGCCAGCCAAGAACAATAGGTAATGACAATTGGAAGATCGCTGGTTGCCCTGTAAACGGACCCTCCATAGATGCTAAAGGGGATCACGTTGCAGTAGCCTGGTTTACTGTTGCTAAAGGCGAGGGAAACGTAAATGTGGCTTTTTCAAAGGATGGGGCAAAAACTTTTGGAATGGTTAGCACCCTGGATAAGGGCAGTGCCACGGGCAGGGTAGCCCTGCAAATACTATCTGAAACGGAAGCTTTAGTGCTATGGATGGAGCCAAAAGACGAAAAAGAGGTGCTAGTGCTCGCGAAAGTAAACAGTGCGGGTAAGAAAATTTCCGAAGTGATTATTTCTGAAACCTCCCCAGAACGTGTCAGTGGTTTCCCGCAATTGGAAGTACTAAACGATATCGCATTTATTGCCTGGACAGATGTGGAAGGAGAAAACAAATCTATAAAAACAGCGAAAATAGCCTTGGAGCATTTAAATTAAGTCACAATTTCTCCTTGCATCTCTGCGAATCTCTTTGTAATAGCTAGTAACGCCAAAAATGAACAATAAACTTTTAATAATAGGTCACAACTTCCCCGAGCCCAGCACTACAGCAGCAGGAGGGAGGATGCTACAGTTAATAGATTTATTTTTGGAACAAGGTTTTGCTATCACATTCGCTAGCACTGCCGTAAAATCTGAACACAGTGCCAAGTTAAACTCCCTTAAAATTAAAGAAGTCTCCTTAAAATTAAATGACGCTTCGTTTGATGAATTTCTGAAGGCGTTACAGCCCGACGTGGTTGTATTTGATCGTTTCGTCACTGAAGAACAATTTGGATGGCGTGTTGCTGAAATATGTCCGAATGCAGTAAGAATTTTAGATACCGAAGACCTGCACTTTTTGCGGAAGGCCAGGGAAGAGGCCTATAAAAAAGAAATACCTGTTGTCAAAGCAGATCTTTATACAGAAACTGCTAAACGTGAACTGGCCAGTATCCTACGGTGTGATTTAAACTTACTAATTTCTGAAATTGAATTGCAATTGCTTGTTGAAACCTTTAAAATCCCTGAAGGACTATTGTTTTACCTTCCGTTTTTACTGACTTCTAATATTTCAGCGGAAAGTAAAAAAGAGCATTGTAACTATATTGAACGACACCATTTTATAGCAGTAGGTAATATGAAACATGCGCCTAATGTGGCTTCAGTTAAAATACTGAAACAGCATATATGGCCTGTTTTAAAAGATAAATTTTCGCAGGCCGAACTGCATATTTATGGAGCGTATGTTCCGCAACAAATACAGGAAATGCATAGCCCAAAAGAGCGTTTTTTAATCAAAGGTTGGGTTAAGGATATTTCAGTAGTCATGCAAAAAGCGCGTGTTCAGTTAGCACCTATTCCCTTTGGTGCAGGCCTAAAAGGAAAGCTGTTTGAAGCTATGCAACACGGGCTGCCAACTATTACTACTCCAGTTGGGGCCGAAGGAATGTACGGACAGGATGCTACTATGGAATTTATTGCAGATACCTGGCAGCAATTTACAAACCTTGCAGCATTGGTATACAAAGAAGAAAGAGATTGGTTGCACATTCAGCAAAAAGGCTATGCAATCTTGGAGAGTCGCTTTCTGAAAAATAATTTTGCAGAAAGGTTTGCAACTAACATTTCTTATGTAGCTAAAAATTTAAAATGCCATAGAGAAGATCATTTTATGGGACAGATTCTTCAGTATAAAACAATGCAGGCAACCAAATATTTGAGCAAGTGGATCGAGGAAAAAGGTTCCTGAATCTCTAGCTATCTAACAAGCCAGCAGGTATTTTCAATAAAAAATCTTAAATTTGCACCCCGTTTAAAATAGCGTATGGAAGCACAAAAAAAAGTCGCATATTATACCTTAGGCTGTAAGCTGAATTTCAGTGAAACCGCCACGATCGCCCGTAATTTTGAAGGCGAAGGGTTTGCCCGTGTAGACTTTTCAGAAAAGGCAGACATCTACGTAATAAATACCTGTAGCGTTACCGAGAATGCAGATAAGCGATTTAAATCAATCGTTAAGAAAGCTCAAAAAGTAAATCCGGAAGCTTTTGTGGCTGCTGTGGGTTGTTATGCTCAGCTAAAGCCTGAAGAATTAGCCGATGTAAACGGTGTAGACTTAGTGTTAGGGGCCACCGAAAAATTTAAAATTACAAGCTATATCAATGATCTTTTAACGCACCCCGAGCGGAGTCGGGGGGAAGGAGCCCAGGTGCATTCCTGCGAGATTGAAGATGCAGATTTCTACGTGGGTTCGTATAGCGTTGGAGATCGCACCCGTGCTTTTTTAAAGGTGCAGGATGGCTGCGATTATAAGTGTACGTACTGTACCATTCCGCTGGCTCGTGGAATTTCCAGAAGCGATACTTTGGAAAATGTATTGAAAAATGCTGCTGAAATTTCAGCTCAAAACATTAAAGAAATTGTGTTGACAGGGGTGAATATTGGGGATTACGGAAAAGGGGAGTTTGGTAATAAAAAGCACGAGCATACCTTTTTAGAATTGTGCCAGGCCTTGGATACAGTGGAAGGTGTGGAGCGCCTTAGGATTTCTTCCATTGAGCCTAATCTGCTGAAAAATGAAACCATCGATTTTGTATCGCAGTCCCGAACCTTTGTGCCACATTTTCATATCCCGTTGCAAAGTGGAAATAACGATATTTTAAAGTTGATGCGCCGTCGGTACATGAAAGAATTGTATGTAGATCGTGTTGCAAAGATTAAAGAAGTAATGCCGCATGCATGTATTGGCGTAGATGTAATTGTAGGCTTCCCTGGAGAAACTGAAGAACGTTTTCTGGAAACCTATCATTTTTTGAACGAATTGAATATTTCCTATTTGCATGTCTTTACCTATTCTGAGCGAGACAATACACCTGCTGCCAAAATGGAGGGTGTAGTGCCTAAAAAAACACGTGCGAAACGAAGTAAAATGCTACGCGGACTTTCAGCAAAAAAGAGACGTGCTTTTTATGAAAGTCAGTTAGGGTCCCAGAGAACGATCTTATTCGAAGGTGAGAACAAAGCTGGTTACATTCACGGCTTTACCGAAAATTATGTAAAAGTAAAAGCCCCGTGGAATCCGGAGCTTGTAAATACGGTACATCAGGTTACGCTTACTGAAATTGACGAAGATGGTCTGGTTCGGTTTGAGTATGCAACCACACCTGCTTTCTGTTAACCTCTTTTTTTAGATATCTGTTGGTATGTTATTGCGTTAGCACAAGACCTACTTGGACCTGAAAATCTTCTTCAGAGACAAAATACCCAGCTTTAACTCCTAAGGAGTTCAAGCCGCTGAGCCAAATTCCGCCACCGTACGAGGTGTGTAATGTGTTTGAAGTGTCAAGATCGCTCCAGACCCTTCCGTAGTCAAAACCTCCATACATACCAAAAGTGATAGGGATAACAGATGTTGTAAGCCTGAGCAACCGAAGTTTTAAGTCTGTAGTATGATAAAATGAAGTTTCTCCTGTAAACCGTTCGTTCCTGAATCCTCTCAACCCATTATTCCCTCCAATAGAAGGAGCGTGGTAGAAGAAATAGTCACCCCCGAAGTTGGTGCGTACAGCAGCTGATGTTCCTAATACTAAATCACCTGAAGGAATTAAACCTTCATCTATACCAACTTGTAAGCCTGCATATCCAAAGGCATTATCGCTATCCTCGATGTTGCTTTTATAACCAATAAACGCATCAAAATTAAATGCTTTGGTCGGAAAGTCTATTGCATTTTGGTTTCGATACCTAATACTGGCCTCCCCACCGGCGTAGTTTTGCATCTCGAAGACATTAGGGTTCACGGCGTTATTGGACGGCGTGAATAACCTATCGGGATTGTCTTGGACTTCAAAGCTTTCAAAAAGGGCTTTAAATGTGAGCGTTTTATATTTAATACCCGCTGCCAATTTGATTTGCTGGGTTCTCGCCCGGTTAAAATCCCTATCTTCTCTTCCTGCATCCGGGTCATAGAAAGAATCATTTCCGAAACCAAAAAAGTTATTGGAGAAAGATTCGCTTGTAAAATATCCATCTACCACAAGATTCCATTGCGGGAAGATATTTGCAAATTCACCTCCATATTCCAACTCAACAGCTTGAAAGTTGAAAAAATAACTAGCAGAGAGCATGTGTTGATACCTAAATGGATTTCCATTAAAGCCGTAGTTGGTATAGGTATCTCTTGCTCCAATAAATAAGCCATCATCAAGCTGAAAGCCAATATTAGGCAATATCACATGGTTATTTTCCTTGAAATACCTCCAATGATAGGTATTGGTCTCGTATAAGTTCGTAAACTGATGAGCCGGAGTTTTTTCGTCAAATTCAGAGTCTTCATATTTCCAATCGTATACCTTTAGTTGTCTTCGGTTTTCTATAGTGTATTTGTCTTTACCATAGCCACCAATGATACGTACTTTTATAGGGTTGTCACCATCACCTGAAACTTTAAATTCATCGTCATCGTTTAGTCCATATACCCAAATCTCTTTTGTTTCTTCTTTGCTGAAGGTTCTGTCTAAGATAACGGGATCTTTTTTATCCTTTATGGCTCGTTTTATCACGACCTGGGTTTTTCCACCAGGCAGTCGTGTTATTTCGAAGGTATCGTCCTTGTCGGTTCCATGTATGGCAACCGTATTATTCAAGTAATCTCCATACTCCTTGGCATATTTATCCAATTTATTCAACCTTGATTTTAGGTGGCTTTTGAGCATTTCTGAAGTTTCATCCTGTACTTCTGGTGGGATATTTTCCCAAGCAATATCTATTTCGGCATCGCTAAGATTTTCTTGAATATATTTTGCTTCTTCTAACCATGCGTCGGTTCCGAATTTGGTCATAAAGGTGCGGTCCAGATTGTTCCCTTCACCATTATACCATTTTATATCTCTAATATCATCTTTATAAGTTTGCCAAAAGCGAGTGTCCGGAGCGATTATTTTTATGAGGGTAAGCATTACACCATCAAACTTTGAAAAAGCAGCATCCCTATCTCGTGGAATCGGGATAAAACGGGTTTCGTCATCGCTTATTTCGTATTCCACGAAGCGCCATTGGTCCTGGTGACGGTCCCAGTCTCCAATTAACATATCGAACAAACGGGCGCGTATCCATGCTCTTTGATCGACACTGTATTTTTCGTCTTCACGCAGCTTCTCCAATACATCAGTGGCACTTTCAAAAGTTTTTACTTCACCACCGCCTGGATTGGCGCGGTTATACCCTTCAAAATCTTCTTGACCATCATCAGGACGTTCTTCAATCCAATAAAGGGCATCACCATAATTCTTCCCTAAGGCATCAAGGTTGGGTTGCTTTTGAACATAGGCTAACTCAATATTCGCATGGTTCACGTTTATTTCTTTGGCCATGGGGTCTATTACCAACATCATGAAAGGGTGTGTGGTCGTAAAAAAGTCATATACTACAGTTTCAGCAAATGTCCCACGGTATTCATCCGGTTCGAAAGTGATCCCTTTCACTTTGAATTTCAGAAACTTAAAAGCATCTTTTTCAAGGCCACGTATAGCAAACTCGGTTCCATTTTCATCCTGTAATTTTGCTGAATATGTTTGGTGTCCACCACCAGCTTCCTTTACTGTAAGCCCTCCTCTGTATTTGGTAAGATCGGCATTGATTGCCGTCACAGGTACTCCATAATATTCCCTAAAGCGATCTCCCCACATAAATTTGTAAAATCCAGATTTGTCAAGTTTTTCTTTATCACTTACAATAGGCACTTGTACGGTTTCGGAAGTGAAAGATGGTCTGGAAGAATCTAAATCATCGTCTGGGAATTCTGAGGTCATATTGAACGTTTTATCTCCGGCAGCAGTTACAAATGTTACTTGTGAACTTCCACCCTCGAAGTAACGCACTATGCTGAAACCTTCTTCTCCGTAGGTATATTGCCCTTCATATTTCAATTGTCCCCCTACGGTGCTCAAGCGAGCATTTTCACGCTTGGTCTTTGATGCTTTTCCAAGGGAGCCACTAATTACTTGGTGTGCTCTGTTTTTAGACGTAAGGTATTGCATGCTGTTTTCATGTCCAGATAGTAAGGTGACCCGGTCCAGGTCCTGAATAAGCGCCGCAACGTTAATAGCGAGCTCTTGATATCTTCTGAAGAAAATTTTGTCTGGGTTCATTCCTCCCAGATAATTGTTGGCATTCATTCCATTACTGAAAATTGGATGGCTCATTACAATTACCAGGTTTTTTCCTCTGGCATCCTTGATCATTCCTTCCAGCTCTTCTATAAACCGACGTTGTGTCTTAATATCACTGCACTTTTGGTTGATATACTGCACACGGTCCCAATTGCTAATGTACCATTTGGAATCTATTAAGATCATATCGATATCATCAGAAATTTTGCGGTACTCAAGGGGACACACATTGTTAGGTTCTACTTCTATTCCTTTCAGGTCTTTATCTTTAATATAATCTTCTACCCATTCAATTTGTTTGGCATTTTTACTTTCCCATTCGTTCGTCCCTGGAATGAAATAGGTTTTTCCTTTGAAAGAATTGGCCAGATCCAACTGTTTTTGAAGCAGGTTTTGGTTATAGCTTTCATTTTCAAAATTGGCGCTGGTATAATTTCCAGTAAATAAGAGTGTGCTGTTTTTATTGGTTTCAGCCAATCTTTGCTGAAGTTTATCCAAAATGGGGCTGTCGATACTTTCTTGACTATTTCCCAATCCGCCAGCCACAAAAAAAGTATGTACCGGTTTTTTTGTGGAGGAGGTAACTTCTTGTAGTGAAGCTGCCTTTTGCTCTTTATAACTGGCACAGGCCGAAAATATAAGGAGGCTAACAATAAAAAAGAATGTTTTGAGGGTGGTTTTATGAGTAAATTCCTTCATATAAAGAGTTAGGTTGTTAATTGTAAAACATAAAAGTACAGTAGTTGCGCAAGACTGGTGGCAACTTTAGCATTCTTTTCACGCTTAAAGTTTTCTTAAAAAAGCTACGTTTTAAGGTATAAAAAAACCTTTGATTTTACTAACTATATAAAATCAAAGGCGACAATAGTGTGTTTAAATGTGTTATATGCTTATTCCAACGGGAAGTAGTGACTTATATTTTCTTCTGTTTTTACGCATAAAACCTGCAATTTCTGGGCTTGTGGGTACAAGGCTTATCCCGCGATCCTTTACTTCGTCAAACACTGCTTTAATAAAGATGTCTCTAAAGCCCTGGTCTTCCATGTCTTCAGGCATATCGAACTTAGTCAAGAAGATTTTACGATCCTGGAGGGCATACTCTATGCGAGCCATATTGTCTCCTACTTCCAGTTCAAACTGGCGAAGGAATTCGTTGTCGGTAATTTCTACATCTTCAATCATAATGGAGGGATTTAATTTTTTTAATTCATTGGTACTTCTATGAGCAAGGCTTTACTACCTACATTCGCTTTTATTGAAACCTGAGTTGTTTCCCAGATTCCGATAGCATCTCGTTCATTTAGTATTTCACTGTCAATTTCAATGGTGCCTTTTAATACCATTAAGTAAATTCCGTGAGTCTTGTTGTTTAATGTGTAAGCTGTATGGGTTGTCTCCGTAAATTCTCCTATACTAAAATAAGCCTGTTGGTGAATCCATAACTCATCTTTGTGTGCTTTATTCTTGGGTTTTACAACGTTGCTAAAGGTATTTTTATTTAGTAACGGGGCAATTTTTTTTTGAGCGTATCTTGGTGTAACGTTTTCTTCTTCAGGAAACACCCAGATTTGGAAAAGCTTTACTGGCTCTTTACTGCTGGCGTTCATCTCGCTGTGTTCTACGCCGCTCCCAGCACTCATAATTTGGATGTCGCCACTTTCGATAATACCTTCGTTTCCCATAGAATCTCTATGTTTAAGTGCTCCTTCTTGTGGTATAGTAATAATCTCCATGTTTTTATGAGGATGTTTACCAAATCCCATGCCGCCTGCTACGGTATCATCATTCAGCACTCGTAATTTTCCAAATTGAGTTCTTTCAGGATCAAAAAAGTTTGCAAAACTGAATGAATAACGAGCTTCTAACCAACCAAAATTCGCGGTTCCTCGTGTTTTTGCAGGATGTAAAATCTTTTTCATGGGAACCCCAACTTTGGAAACACTACTTAGTATCTTTGTACTACAAAGTTACGGAAAAATCGGTAGTTCGGTTGTATTACTTAAGACAGTTATGAGTAAAGATAAAATTCACGTTTATTTTGTGCCTGGACTTGCAGCAGGAAAGGAAATTTTCAAAAATATTCGTTTACCTGAAGACCGCTTCAAAACTCATATTATTGAATGGTTAATCCCTGAGAAAAATGAGCCAATAGATTTGTACGCTAAGCGTATGGCAGCCGCTGTAACACATGAAAATGCTGTGCTGGTTGGTGTAAGTTTTGGTGGGGTTATGGTACAGGAAATGGCTCATTTCTTACGCTTGAAAAAAGTAATTATTATTTCCAGTGTAAAAAGCCGAACAGAATTTCCCAGAAGACTTAAAATAGCCCGCATTACCAAGTTATATAAATTGGTACCTACTCGCATTATGTTAAGTTCTGACGACCTCACGAAGTTTGCGATTGGACCAAAATCACGCAAAAGACTGGAGTTGTATCAGGCCTTTCTCCATGTTCGTAGTGCCAGGTATTTAAACTGGGCTATTGAAAATATGGTGTGCTGGCAACCTAAGAAACCTGCGGGTGAAACCATTCACATCCATGGGGATGCAGACATCATATTCCCTATAAAAAACATAGACAACTGTAAGGTTATAGAAGGAGGGACCCATATTATGTTGCTGAATAAAGGTTCAAAAATTTCAAAAAAAATAATTGAAATAAGTACGCATTAAAAGCCTGTTAAATTCTTGAAGTAGCACAAGAGATTCTTTATCTTTAGTCCAAAATTATATGATGATGAGTATTCTTTCAAAAATAGGCTTATTAGCTCTGGTTGTATTTGTAAGCGGTTTATGTGTAAATGCTGTTCAAGAACCTGAAACAACAGACGAAACCCTTCAGAAAAGACTGGTAAACGATTATAATGTATATGCATTACCATTACCCGATAAAATGGATTTTGCAGGGGAACCAGTGCCACTAAATGACCCAGATATTCGAGAGCGAATGGATCGTGAATTGCTGGTAAATACCTATTGGCAGTCTAACGGTTTGCTCATGTTTAAAAGAGCAAACAAATACTTTCCAATCATAGAGCCATTACTGGAAAAATACGGTCTGCCCGACGATTTTAAATATTTGGCAGTAGCCGAAAGTGGCCTGGATAATGTGCGTTCTCCAGCAGGAGCAGCAGGATTCTGGCAGTTTTTAAAAGGAACAGGACGCGAATACGGGCTAGAGGTAAACGATTATGTAGACGAACGCTATCATTTAGAAATGGCAACGAAAGTAGCTGCAGAGTATCTGAAGAAATCTAAAGACCGATTTGGCAGCTGGACACTTGCCGCAGCAGCTTACAATGCTGGTAATGCAGGGGTAAACAGACAGATAGAGCGCCAGGAACTTGATAACAATTATTACGATATCCTTTTAAACTCCGAAACCAGTCGTTATGTATTTCGTATTCTGGCTTTTAAAGAAATAATGAGCAACCCAAAAAAGTATGGGTTTAACTTTAGACAACAAGACCTGTACAAACGTGTGCCTACCTACAAGGTAAAAGTAGATACTGCGGTAACAGATTTCGCTGTTTTTGCGAAAAAGTTTGATATTAACTATAAAATACTGAAATTGCACAACCCTTGGTTACGAGATACATATTTGAAGAACGCTTCAGGAAAAGAGTATTTTATTGAAATTCCAGAAAAAGGGTATTACAATACAACAGGGCTGTAAAGAAATAGAACAACCGAAAACCAGAAATTCACCGATGAATCTTACCATTATATTATCCTTACTTGTTATTGGACTTTTAGCTGGTATTTTCAGTGGATTTATGGGTGTTGGTGGAGGTGTTGTCATGATACCGTTGATGATGATGTTTTTGAACTATGATCAACATGAAGCTCAAGGATTGAGTCTGGCTGTATTAGCAGTGCCGGTTACTTTTGTAGCGGCATATACCTATCATACAGGAGGGCACCCGGTAAACTGGAAATACGCTATAGTAATTGCGGTCTGTTTTGTAATTGGTGGATGGGTAGGTTCAAAATTCGCTGTAAAGATAGATCAAGCCGTCCTTAAAAAAATATTTGCTGTGGTATTAGTAATAGCAGCCGTTAAATTGTTTTTCGGTAAATAAGAAAATAGGACGTAGCGGTCTTAATTCTTATCAGTTCCAATAACTTCAAGACTAGTTTGGATGGTTACGCTTGGTTTTAGTAGTTGAACCCCAGCATAAAACGCGTCGTAGTTCTCTTCATAAGAAATTTCATAATCTGTATGATATGGGTGAATAACAGTTCTTCTTATGTCGATAATTTTTTTATTCTCATCAAGCAGGAAGCAGGTGGGAAGTCCTAGGCTATGCTTCATATCCTTGACAACAGCTGCTCCTTTGTTATCAAGTTCATCCACATATACAACCTGAATATTCTTTTTAAAATCTTTTGAGGCTTTCTTTGCATTTTCTTTTGTGTCCCAATATAATACGACAAAATCTATATTGTCTCCGAAAGTGTGTGCAATTTCATTAAGAGCAGGAATTGTTCCGGAGCTAGGAGTACACCAGGAAGCAGTACTCAATAAAATCATTGGTTTTTTAAATTCGCTCATGTTAATCTCTTTACCCGAGCGTTTTTTTACTTTAAAGTTATCGAGGTAGGATTTTAAGATTACGTTTTGTACCAATGAGTCATACAGGAAATCTGCTCGCACATAGTCTTTGTCGTGATAAGCCAGTTGCGATTCTTTTACATACTTTTTAATGTTCTTGGTTATTTCCTGCGAGAACATAGGCTTCGCTTCAACCTCTTCTTGTGAGATCGCAGCAAAGGAAATTAAGAATGTTAGTAGAAGTAGTTTTACACGCATAAACGTTATTTACTCATTAGTGGTACAAAGGTATAAAAGGTTGCTAGTTAAACACTTACTTTTAGACTAAGGTACAAAAAAATCGATAAACTACACGTTTGACGATGGAAATTTCCTACAGAAACTTGATGCCAGGATTATCTTCGGCTTCTTCTTCCGGCACGTGCACTTTGCTGTCCAAATTGTTGTTTTGGCATGTTGGCACGCTTCATTTGCTGTTTCATCATTTTAATCTGCTCATCCATCATATTATGCTTGTCTAGTTTTTTGGCTTCAGCTAGCAGAATTTCGGCTTCGCGTTTCCTGTTTTTGGTCATGGCAATTCCGGCAAGGTTTAATTTTGCCATGGCTAAGTCTGCATCCATATTAAGTCCCAGCTCTATAGATTTTTTGAAGTATTTTTCGGCTTCATTCATATTGGTTTGCGAAACCATAAGACCGTTCAGGTAATTGTAATACCCTTGTTGTTTTCTAACCAATGAGGCTTGAGGGTTTTTAATCTTATCTAGCCATTTTTTTGCCCCTTCAAAATCTTGTTTTCGCAATCTAAGGAATGCTAAAAGAATGATTTCATTTTTAAAATATAGAAAGAAGAATATAGTGGATAAAAGGATGTACATAATTCCGTTTCCTATATTTCCTTCTACAAATTGCCAGACAGACAGTCCTACAACTGCCAGGCCTAAAATTAATTTTATATTTTTATTGAACATATAGTGCTTATTTTTGAAGGGTACAAAGGTACATATTTATAAGAAGAAGTCACTAAATTTAGTGTCTGGAAAGAAGTGAGAAACTAGTTTTTTTTAATTCTAAATTCTTTTTAATTATTTTATGTTTAACATTTGTCTTAGATAAAAAAGATTGTATATTTGCACCCGCCTACGCAAAAGAGCAGCTGTTAATTTGCTAGAGTAGGTAAGCCAAACATAAAGTAGGGCAAAAAAAATAATTTTTCAGAAGAATTAACCCTTATTACAATGAGCAAGAGAACATTTCAGCCATCAAAAAGAAAAAGAAGAAATAAGCACGGTTTTAGAGAGCGTATGGCATCTGTAAACGGACGCAAGGTTTTAGCTGCCCGTAGAGCAAAGGGTAGAAAGAAAATATCTGTTTCTTCTGAGCCACGTCACAAAAAATAATGTTGATAAGTCATACATAAAAAAGGTGTTGTTTGTAAACAACACCTTTTTTTTATACCCTAACGAATCGTAATTTTACACGCCATTTAAAAGTTCTTGAAAAATGCCGAAAAACGCTACATTAAAATCTATCCTCATTATAGGCTCAGGGCCTATAGTTATTGGTCAGGCCTGTGAGTTTGACTACTCTGGTTCCCAATCTTTACGCTCCCTGCGAGAAGACGGTATAGAGACCATCCTTATAAACAGTAATCCTGCCACCATTATGACAGACCCGTCTATGGCAGATCATGTATACCTGTTGCCATTAACGACAAAATCTATTTTAAAAATATTAAAAGAACATCCACAGATCGACGCTGTATTGCCAACAATGGGAGGGCAGACAGCCCTGAATCTTTGTATTGAGGCAGATGAAAAAGGAATCTGGGAAGATTTTGGTGTAAAACTTATTGGTGTGGATATTGATGCTATCAATATTACCGAAGATCGTGAAAAATTCCGTGATCTCATGGAAAAAATAGGGGTGCCAATGGCCCCACAGGCAACAGCAACATCCTACCTGGAAGGGAAGGAGATCGCTCAGGAGTTTGGTTTTCCACTAGTTATTAGAGCATCCTATACTTTAGGAGGAGCGGGAGCATCCATTGTGTACAAACCTGAAGATTTTGACGAACTGCTCAAAAGAGGACTCGAAATATCTCCTATACATGAAGTCATGATAGACAAAGCGATGATGGGATGGAAAGAGTATGAATTGGAACTTCTTCGAGATAGTAATGATAATGTAGTAATTATATGCGCCATTGAAAATATGGACCCTATGGGGATTCATACGGGAGACTCTATTACGGTAGCACCAGCGATGACATTAAGTGACCGCACCTACCAGCGTATGCGAGATATGGCCATACATATGATGCGTAGTATTGGAGATTTCGCAGGAGGGTGTAACGTACAATTTGCCGTAAGCCCGGACGAGAAAGAAGATATTATTGCCATTGAAATTAACCCGCGGGTATCCCGTTCTTCAGCATTGGCTTCAAAAGCTACTGGATATCCTATTGCTAAGATTGCCTCAAAACTGGCAATTGGGTACCATTTGAATGAATTAGACAACCAGATTACGAAATCAACTTCAGCATTGTTTGAACCTACACTGGATTACGTAATTGTAAAAATACCACGCTGGAACTTCGATAAATTTGAAGGCTCCGACAGAACACTTGGCCTACAAATGAAAGCCGTAGGGGAAGTAATGGGGATTGGGCGTTCGTTCCAGGAAGCTTTGCATAAAGCCACACAATCGTTAGAGATTAAGAGGAATGGTTTAGGTGCCGACGGAAAAAGTTATACCAATTACGACCAAATCCTGGATAAACTGGAAAATGCTAGCTGGGATCGTGTATTTGTAATTTACGACGCCATACAAATGGGGATCCCGTTGAGCAGAATTCACGAAATCACCAAAATTGATATGTGGTTCTTGCGTCAATACGAAGAACTGTATTTGTTGGAAAAGGAAATTTCAACCTACAAACTGGAAACACTTCCAAGAGAGTTATTACTGGAAGCAAAGCAAAAGGGCTACGGGGATCGCCAGATCGCTCATATGCTGAAATGTTTAGAGAGCCAGGTCTATAAAAAACGTGAAGAATTAAATATTCAACGTGTATACAAACTGGTAGATACGTGTGCGGCAGAATTTCAGGCGCAAACACCTTACTACTATTCAACGTTCGAAAATGAAGTAGAAACGGCAGATGGGACACGCTATGTGGAAAATGATAGCGTAGTCACTGGTAGAAAAAAAATTATCGTACTGGGCTCTGGCCCTAACCGGATTGGACAAGGAATTGAGTTCGATTACTGCTGTGTTCATGGAGTTTTAGCTGCGGCGGAATGCGACTACGAAACCATCATGATTAACTGTAATCCTGAAACAGTTTCAACCGATTTTGACGTAGCAGATAAACTTTATTTTGAACCTGTCTTCTGGGAGCACATTTACGATATTATCCGTCACGAAAAGCCTGAGGGTGTAATTGTTCAACTAGGTGGGCAAACAGCACTTAAGTTGGCTGAAAAGCTGGAGCGCTACGGTATAAAAATTATGGGAACAAGCTTTGAAGCCCTGGATCTGGCCGAAGACCGTGGAAGTTTCAGTAGAATTTTGAAGGAAAATAACATTCCTTACCCAGAATTTGGTGTTGCAGAAACTACCGAAGAAGCGCTAAAGCTTGCAGACGAATTAGATTTTCCGTTATTGATAAGACCATCCTATGTATTAGGAGGACAGGGAATGAAAATTGTTATCAATAAAAACGAACTGGAAGAACATGTAGTAGATTTGTTACGTAAAATTCCGAACAATAAATTACTGTTAGACCATTATTTAGATGGGGCTATTGAAGCTGAAGCAGATGCCATTTGTGATGGTGAAAATGTCTATATCATCGGAATTATGGAGCATATTGAACCTTGTGGGGTACACTCGGGCGATAGTAATGCTACCTTACCGCCCTTTAATTTGGGAGATCTTGTACTTCAGCAGATAAAAGATCACACGAAGAATATAGCATTGGCTCTGAACACTGTGGGGTTAATAAACGTACAATTCGCCATTAAAGATGATAAAGTTTATATTATTGAGGCGAACCCGCGTGCTTCACGTACCGTACCTTTTATAGCAAAGGCTTACAAAGAACCGTATGTAAATTATGCAACCAAAGTAATGCTGGGTGAGAAAAAGGTTACCGATTTCGATTTTAACCCACAATTGGAGGGATACGCTATAAAGCAACCTGTTTTCAGTTTTAATAAATTCCCAAATGTGAACAAACAATTAGGACCTGAAATGAAAAGTACTGGTGAAAGCATCTTGTTTATTGATAGCTTAAAGGATGATGAATTCTATGAATTATATTCTAGAAGGAAAATGTACCTGAGTAAGTAAGTTGCCAAATTTTCAGAGTTTTAAAAGCCCCATGATGTATTACATTTTGGGGCTTTTTATATTTAAAATACTATTTAGCTAATTTTATTGTATCTTATTGAAAATAAAATATATAGATTATGAAAAAAATTACTTTACTGGTAACCTTATTGATTGCAACGATTTCAACAGGGCAAACAACTTTTCCGTTAGATTGGATGTTGAATCAAACAGACTTAGATCTTACTATTGCGCAAGGAGATACTGTTGAGTGGACTTGGCAGGATGGAATAACCCACACTGTTTCAAGCTTGGCTGGAAGTCAGGAAGATTTTGATAGTGGCGAGATAACTGGAATAGGACAAACATTTTCGGTGACATTTACCGAGGTTGGTACCAACGACTACCAATGCAACATACACCCAGGATCAATGAATGGAACCATTTCCGTTGAAGCGTCATTGGGAATTGATCAGAAATTCATTAAAAATTTACAAGTATTTCCTAATCCTACCGAAAATGAATTGAAAGTTTTTTCTCTTTTTAAAATTGAATCTTATACTATTTATGATTTTGCGGGTAGAAAAATAATCTCTGGAAACGGTGGAGGTAATTTTACAATTCTGGATACTTCAGTTTTAAATTCAGGAGTTTACTTTGTATCTCTAACATCCGAAGAAGGTTTGCAAGCCACTAAAAAGATTGTTAAGAAATAAAGATTTTATATTTAAAAAATAATAGACCCTACCAAACGGTGGGGTTTTTATTTGTTGAAAAAAGGCGAGGGTTCTGCTTCCACACCATTGATAAAGTATTTGGTGTCACCCCAGAAAACAAAGGTGCTGTAGCGCTCTACGTAGCTTACTTTTACGTACCGGCCTTGTAGCTCGTTTAGTTTTTCGATGACCTCTTCTTCTTTGTCTAAAACCGAAAACTGAAAAATTTGTGCGCCACTAATTCCCTGGCTTATCTCACCTTCCCAGGTTTTAAAAAGCACTCCTTTTTTTGAAACTTTTATAAGCTCACCTGCACGAGTTCCCTCACTGTAAGGCACGTAGTATACAAAAGCAAAATAGAGTAAATATAGAGCTAGCAGGCTTCCAAGGATGATAAAGAGTATTTTTTTCATAAGAATTTCCGACAGTACGGAAGGTTTTAATTAGTGATCTTTAAAATCTGTATCTCTAATTTTGATGAATGTAACAATGCAGCAAACAATTCCAATGAGCAATACAAAGCCTCCCAAGTACATCATTGCCTCATTTACATTTTTTGAAGCGGGTGAAGCTTCATAATTGGAGGTAATAAGGACGATACCTCCTAAAAAGGTAGCGAGACTAAAAATGATATAGACGAGTACGTCTAATTTAATCAAGGTCTTCATCATCTTGAGCTCTGTTTAAAAGTTTAGTATCAATAGTTTTGCTGGCCTTAGCGCCTAATTTTTTCAGTTTTTCAACACGGCGAATAAGGTTTCCTCTTCCCGTCAACTTTTTCATAGCCCCTTCATAGCTATTCTGCACGGTGCCAATTTGCTTGCCTACTTTAATCAATTCGTCTGTTAAGTTAGTAAAACTATCGTATAAAGCTCCGGCTTGTGTCGCAATTTCCAATGCATTTTGTTTCTGGCGGTCGTTTTGCCATAAATTATCCACTAAGCGCAACGCAGCCAATAGGGTGGAAGGGGTAACAATAATCACTTGTTTGTCAAATGCATTTTCATACAGTCCTGGCTCGTTGGCTGAAGCAATAGCAAAAGCTGGTTCAATAGGGATAAACATAAATACAGTATCGGGACTCTCATCCACCAAATACTGATAGTTTTTATCGCTTAATTGCTGTACGTGACGTTTTATAGAAGCAATGTGTTGTTTTAAATACCGTTGTTTTTCCAACTCATCATCTTCCGAAACAAAACGTTCAAAATCTACCAAAGAAACCTTGCTGTCAATGATCATTTTTTTTCCATCCGGAAGGTGAATAAGGACATCAGTTTGCAGGCGTTTGCCTTCTGGGTTGTTGTGACTGTCTTGTAAGGTGTATTCACGGTCTCTTTCCAGACCAGACTTTTCAAGGATTCGGGTTAAAATAAGCTCGCCCCAATTTCCCTGTATTTTACTGTCGCCTTTTAATGCTTTGGTAAGATTATCGGCATCTTTGCTCATTTGTTGGTTGAGTTGAGCAAGTGTTTTTAATTGTTCCCGCATTTCGCTATGACGCCCTAAACTTTCTTTGTTGGTTTCTTCAACTCGTTTTTCGAATGTTTTTATCTTTTCCTGCAACGGATTTAGCAACGTCTCCAGACTTTCTTTGTTCTGTTCCTTAAATTTGGTTGATTTCTCATCCAGAATTTTATTTGCCAGGTTTTCAAATTCCTTGGTAAATTTTTCCTGCAGTTTTTCAACTTCGGCTTTTTGTTCTCTGTTTTTTTGATCCAGGTTGTCAAATTCAGCATTACGACGAACGAGTTCCCCATTTAAAAAATCCTTTTCTTTTCTAATGGCTTCACGTTCATTCAAAGCCGTGGCAAAACGTTCTTCCAGTTTCTCTTGCTGAAAACTGGCTTGTTGAAGACGTTCCTCCAGTTTTCCGGTTTCAGATTTAAGTTTCAACCGTGCAAAAAGATTGCCCAAAAAGGCACCTATTAACAAGCAAACTGCAGCGAGAAGGAGGAAAAGAAGCGTTTCGTTCAAAGTTTATGGTAAGATTTAAAATTGATAAAATTTGAACTTTAAAGATACTATTTCTTGACAAAAATTTAGGTTGAATTTAATTTAGTCTTGCACTTTAAAAAACACACCTAACTGTGTCTTTCGCTCCTTCGTGTCTCAGTTGTCGGATACAGGTCAAGAGGGGAAGAAAATCGGTATCTAAAACTATTTTTTGTAAAATTTATAATTTGCACGTCGTCATTCCTACCTCGTATCTTAACATTATTTCTTTATCGAAAACCGCCCCGTGTTTTTGTCAAAATCTATAGTATCTTTTGGAAAAAGCGCATCAAAATTGCCTGCAGTGATCAGCTTACAAGGTTGATCCGTAACTACTGAAGTTTCGGTCATTATAATTATAGTATCACTTAATTGTATTGCTAAATCTATTTCGTGGGTGGAAAATAAAATGGTCTTGCCGGTTTCAGCAGTGAGTTGTTTTAGTAGTTTTAAAATATAAGCACGATGGTATAGATCCAGGTGTGTAGTAGGTTCGTCCAGTAAAATAAGCGGTGTATCCTGTGCCAGGGCTCTGGCTATAGAAGCACGTTGTAATTGCCCATCACTTAATTCAAAACATTTTTTGTGAGCTAGTTTTTTGGTGTCGGTAATCTCTAAAGCATAATTTATTTGTTTTTTGTCGCTTTCAGACAAAGCTCCCATCCAATTAGTATACGGTTGTCTTCCAAGTGTCACCAATTCTTGCACAGTCAGGTTCTTAGATGCGGGGGCTTCGGTTAAAACCACGCTTAATTGTGTAGCTAATTGAAGACTTGTAAGTGATGCAAGTTGTTTTCCGTTAATTTCAATACCTCCTGACAGGGTGGGTTGCATCCCAACCAAACTACGTAATAAGGTAGATTTTCCAACCCCATTTGCACCAACGAGTCCAATTAATTCGCCTTGTTTTAAACTGAAATTAATAACATCGGCCACCAGAATAGGTTTCTTTTTGCTGAAATAACCAATTGAAAGGTCGGTTGCTTGTAAAACGGTATGTTTCTTTTCAGCGTTCATTAAAATAATAATTTTCGTTTTCGAACTAGTAGCCAGATCACCACAGGAGCACCCAACAGTGACGTAATAGCATTAATAGGCAGGGTAAATTCACTTGTGGGTAATTGCGCAACGGTATCGCACAACAGCATTAAAATAGCTCCGGAGAGCATCACGGCTGGCAACAACGTAAAGTGATTGGAACTCTTAAAGTATTGCCGTGTAATATGTGGTACGGCCAAGCCCACAAAGGCAATGGGACCTACAAAGGCAGTGATACCACCCGCCAAAATACTGGTCGCTAAAATAATGAGTACCGTGGTCCTTTTTATTCGAACCCCCATACTTTTAGCATAGTTTTCCCCTAAAAGTAAGGCGTTTAAAGATTTCCCGCTACTGAAGGCTACTATGAAGCCAAGCAGGCAACATAACAGCATAATGGTAACGCCACTCCAGGACTGATTTCCAAGACTTCCAAAACTCCAGAAAATGTATTGTTGTAATTTTTCAGCATTGCTGAAATAAGACAATACTGAAACTACTGCTGCCGTCACACTCCCAAACATTAATCCGATGATTAAAATGGCCATGGTATCTTTTATTTTAAAGGTTACCGCCAATACAGCCAGCAACACCAAAAAACTTCCCAGGGCAGAAGCTATGACCAGACTCCATTGACTTAGCAACACGCTGCCAAGATAACCTCCAAAAGCGCCTGCGCCTAAAATGAGCATGGCAACGCCCAAACTAGCCCCACTGCTTAGCCCTAGTACAAAGGGGCCAGCCAAGGGATTTCGAAACAACGTCTGCATTAACAATCCTGAAACTGCCAGAGCACTTCCCGTTAAGATTGCCGTAATTGCTTTGGGAACCCGATATTCGGTGATGATAAAACTCCAGGTTTCTTTACTTGCGCCTTGCCCAGATAGAGAGCTTAGCACATCTCCTAAAGGAATAGAAACCGAGCCTAAACTAACATTTACCAGGATGGTAACGACCAGTAAAACTGCCAGTATCCAAAAATAACGGGTATGTTTTTTTACAGGATGCACTAATCCAATTTACTGAAAAAATACAATTCGTAGTCGGGAAGTAATTCTGGATGCAGAATTTTAATCATATCCTTAAGCACCAGGTCTGGACGATTTGGGGCCAATTCGTAATAAACTACGCCACCGGTAGCCCCTTTTTTAGTTGTAAAACTAAACACCTTATCTTGCTGAAACGCATCAAACTGTGCGTATACCTTATTGTATTCTTCCATCTGGGAACGACTTGTAAATTGCCCGGGCCCAATCCAGTAGTTGGCAGATTTCCCTTTTTCCAAAACCGATTCAATGTTTAGCGAAATACTTCCGGTTCCTTTGCTTTCTTCCCAGAGGTAGTTCGCGTTTGCATCTGCTATAAATTGGGCTGCCCAGCTATCTCCCTGTGGTAAATACCAGACATCTTTATAGAGCGCACCACTTAACACAGATGGCGTTTCGGTGGCTTCTTGCGCTATTTTTTTTGCTGAAAGATATTCTTTCTTAATGTTGTTGAAAATACTATCAGCTTTTTTCTCTTTGTCGAAAAGTACCCCAAAGAACTTGATCCACTCTGCTTTTCCAAGCGGGGTAGTTTCGGTCCAGTCTGCGTTATACAATACAGGAATCCCTGTTTTCTGAATGGTTGCTACGGTTTTATTATCACCTTCCACTGCAAAAGTGACGACGGCTTCTGGACTCAACTCTATTAAAACTTCAGTATTAATGCTTTCGTTTTTACCCAGTTCTTTTAGTGCTCCGGCATCAATTTTTTTACGGGTTGGTTCAGAAGATATATACTCCAGGTTTGGGAAACCTACCAGTTTATCAAGTACTCCCAAAGATTCTAACGAAGGAATATGTGTTGTTGAGGTAACTACAATGGAGTTTAAAGGTGTTTCAACCACTGCGTCAAATTCAGCTTTGTTTTCAATGTTGGCGCCTTTCTTAATTAAGGCATAGGTAAATTCTTTATCGGCTCCTGGCCAGGGGTTTGTGATGGTGATGGTTTTATAACCCTCGTGGTTTTTTATTTTGAAACCTTCAGCAAAGTCGGTTGTGAGTTCTGAAACTTCAGGCGTGATGATTGTTTCTTTTTTTGTTTCATTTTTACATGATACGAATAGTAAAATAACCGTAAGAAGTAGGAAGGTGTGTTTCATTTCAGAAATACTAGGTAGATTTTGACGGTAAAGATAACCAAATGCAGTACTTTCGCATCGAATTTTGGTGAATGTCTTGCAAACTGCAATACATTCTTAAAAGGGAAACAGGTACTAGAAACGAGAGCGGAGCGAACGTAGTTCAAAAATCTACAATCGGCAATCAAAAATCTACAATCCTGTGCTGTTCCCGCAACTGTAAGTCGGTTCGTTATAGAAACGGACTTGTGTTTCTTCAAATACCACTGCCCCGAAAGCTATCGGGATGGGAAGGTAGCACAAAAGACAAGCCAGGAGACCTGCCAGAAGTTCACTATTTGTCAAACCTTCGGGAAAAAGGATGATAAAGAATATAACGCTGTAAAGTTGGACGCATAGGCTGAAGCTTTTCAGGTATTCTGAATCACTTGCCTTCTCGGTAAATTTATTTTAATGAAAAAATTAATTTTTACCGGTTGTATGCTATTGTCAATAGTCGCAACCGCACAGCAAACAGAAACGCTTGACACGGTCTTGTTGGACACAAAGATCCCGCTAGCCAGAAAAAACAGTGGTAAGGTAATCACCAAAATCACCCAAGAACAATTAGTAGCGCGTCCCGGAGCTTCCGTAGCAGAGGTCTTAAACGAAGTTTCAGGGATTGAAATTAACGGAGCACGTAGTAACGACGGACAAAACCTTGCCTATTATGTACGCGGCGGAAGAAACCGTCAGGTGGTAATTATGGTAGATGGGGTGCAGTTAAACGATCCGTCACAAATTGCTAACGATTATGATTTGCGATTAATACCAGCCAATGCCATTGAAGAAATTGAAGTGCTAAAAGGTGCAAGTAGTGTTTTGTATGGCTCCGGAGCTGCCACCGCAGTAATTAATATTACCACAAAGAAAACATCGGAAAAAGATATTTCAGCAACCTTTACAAGTACCTTGGGAAGCAATCGTCCTACAGAAACAGACTCTAAAGATTCAAAATTTGAAACCTTTACCAACAATGTGAATGTAAGTGGTACGCTGAACAAGTTTTTTTACAACGCCAATTTCAGCAATCGATATACCGATGGACTTTCTGCAGCGGCCGCACCGACAGACGCTGCTCGTTTTGAAAGTGATGTGTATGACCGTTTTAACACGCGACTGAATTTAGGATATCACATTACAGATAGCATTACCATTAGCCAATTTGTGAGTATCGATAAGTTTAAAGCAGATTTCGATAACTTCGATTTTACGGATGCCGATAACCTTTCTATAACTGAGCAAATTAAAACAGGCGGGCATTTTGAATGGAAATACAAAAATGGAACCTATGTCTTTAATGACAGTTACCAGTGGATAGATCGAGAAATTATGAGCGATTTTCCTGCCAGGTTTGAATCGAAAAGCTACTCTTTAGACAATTACCTGAACCATAGGTTTTCGAAACAATTTCAGGCTGTATTAGGGTTGAATGTAAATTTAAGTGAGTTTAACTCGTTTGCCGTTCCTTTTGGCGAGACCGCTTTTGTGGAGCAGGTAAACGCAGAGACGGCCAATTTTGATATTATTGACCTCTATTTAAATCTGGTTTATATCACAGATTTTGGCCTTAATTTGAATGCAGGTGCCCGTGTTAATATTCATAGTGTATATGACACCAATGTGGTGTATCATGTAAATCCGTCGTATACTATAGACTTCGGAAATAATTCGGTTAAAATTTTAAGCTCCTATAGCACGGCTTATATTACACCTTCGTTGTTTCAACTGTACGACCCACAATTTGGTAATACTGAGCTAATGCCTGAAGATAATACTACTATGGAGGGAGGGGTTGAATTTTCAGCTGGAAAAAAGTTTCGTGTAAGCGCAGTATACTTTAACCGAAATGAAGAGAACTTTGTAGACTTTGTAACGATTGACCCGGATACTTTCATTTCTCAATACCAGAACATTGAAGATACTTTTGAAAGCAGCGGAGTAGAAGTGGAGGTCTTTGGGCAACTCATAGAGAATTTAACGGGATCTGCAAATTACACGAATACTCAGGCAGATGAGCGGTTTGCGTTACGTATTCCAGAACATAAAGCAAATGCAAGTTTAGCTTACAATTGGAATACTACTACAAATATTTCCTTAAGCTATCAATATGTAGGAGAACGTAATGATACGTTTTTTAATTCCGCTACGTTCGAAAATGAAGCAGTCACATTAGATAGTTTCAGTCTGCTTAATTTTAATATTTCAGGCCAGATGACCAAGAACATTAAGTTGTTTGCGGGAGTTTCTAATATTTTGGATACTGAATACGAAGAAATTCACCGTTTCCAGACACGAGGTAGAAATGTCTTGGCTGGGTTTGAGTTAAAATTCTAAAGAAGTAAGACCGCATAAAAAATCCCAAATTCCAGGGTAAGACTCTGAGATTTGGGATTTTTTTAGTGGGGTTTAAATACTAGTCTTGCTCTGCTATCATTAGCTGATGAAGCGGAGAGTTTTGTTTGCTTTCACCTACAACTTCTAAAATCTCTACAGGTGCTCTGTCTGGAGAGCGTCCCGGGAATATTTCATTAAGACAAGCCTCTAACAAGGGCTCTCTTTCATCACCAAGAACGCCAAGGTTTGAGTAGTCTTCGCCTAATTCAACATCTGGAGTAAGACCGTCAATAAAATCGGTTACGCCGTTAACATTTGCAGTCTTAAAGACCAAAGGAAGCATCGCATAGGTATGACTAGGGTTTGCCTGGTTAAGACTAAAATCGGGCGCAGGTGCATCAAACAATAAAAAGGAAGCTTGAAACTTACCAGTTGTATTGGTACCTACCTGAATTACGTCTATATAAGGACTAAGGCCATTAATAACCAGCTCGCTCGCAGAAGCTGTTCTTCCTGTAGTAATTACATACACACGGGTCAAATTCAGGCTATTTAAAGCTTCTCCAGTGGTTAATACACCATCAAAAAGTCCGGGTTCAGCATATTCATCTTGTCGATCTGCGTTCCATTCTTCAGTATAAAAAGTCTGGCCTTGAAACTGCCCTGTAATCATTCCAGCCAGATCGGTTGCAGTGCTTACAGAACCTCCTCCATTATAACGTAGGTCCAAAACCAGTTCAGTAATTCCATCAGCTTTAAATTGCCCAAAAGCAGCATTTAATTGGGGATCGAAATCGCGCGTAAAAGCGTTGTATAATAGATACCCGATTGGTTGATCTTCTACTATTAAGGTGTTCGCGATGTAAACCGGGTTTTCGGTGTAGGGAGCTTTTGTCAACGCTACACTATCACTTGTTGACGTAACATTTTCTCCATCGAAAGTCGCGATTCCAATGGTGTAGGTGGTAGGCTGAAATAACTCACTAAAGTTGTTTTCGGTAATTTGTTGCCCGTCTACTGTGTTAAAAATAATACCGCGTTCCAGGCCCTTAGCTGCAGCATCGGTATTAGGTAATACATAGCGAACATACCCAAACACATTGCCACTGCCATCTGGGTAACGAACTAAGCCGAATTCCATTCCGTTATTTTCGGTCACTCCGTTTAGGTTATTGATAAGTTCTACATAATCATCTGTTAAAAAGCTAAATCGATCTTGTGGTGAACTTAAGAAGTCGAACAAACTTTCGGGCGATTCAAAACTATTCAGGAAGGTATTTTTTTCATCGTCGTTTGCAAAAGCATCATTTGCTAACTCGGGCGTATCTGCTTTATAGAGATAGAAAAAGTTAAGGCCACGGTAAATAAAATCTTTTATTTCAAAAGAAATCTCTTCTGTTAGCTCTGTAGAAAGTTCATCATCATTGTCTTTAAAGCAAGAGGTGAGTAGCGTTGTGCTCGCCAGGAATAGGAGGAATAGTTTCTTTTTTAGCATAATTAAATATCTAGGGTATTTTTTAAATTTCATTAATCAACATCGCACCCCTCGATTCCTAAAGGGAGGCCAGGCGCGTAGTGGATTTCAATTTTCGTTTTTCGAACTTCTACTTTATTCTAACCTTTAAAAGAAAGGTATATTGTTTATTATTCATTTCAAATGTAACAAAATTTCGAGTAGTTCGTCGTAATGATAGAAGGCTCCTTAACAGATCCTTCGCTAACCATCAAAAAAAGGGTTCCGCTTTGCTGGAGAATATACATGACTCAAGGAGAATTTTTGGATACTGTACTTCCTTTTAAGGACAAGTTGTACCGGCTTGCCAGAAGAATCCTCGTGTCTACAGATGAAGCAGAAGATGCCGTACAGGAAGTGTATTTGAAATTGTGGAAAAACAAGCGTAGTATCAAGAATTATAAAAACCCGGAAGCGTTTGCGGTAACTATGACAAAAAATTATTGTCTGGACAGACTAAAATCGAAACAGGCAGGAAATTTGAAGATAGTACACAGTAACTATGCACATTCCCAAAATGTAGCGCGAGAAATAGAAGCAAATGATGGGGTTGAATTGGTTTTTAAGATTATGGAAACCTTGCCAGAACAACAAAAAATAGTCTTACAGTTACGAGATGTAGAACAGTTTGAGTTTGCTGAGATAGCAAAAATGCTGGACAATAATGAGACTGCCATACGTGTGGCATTATCGAGAGCTCGAAAAACAGTAAGAGAACAATTAATACAATACAATAATTATGGAATTAGCTAAGATAGAGCAGCTTTTGGAAGCCTATTTTGAAGGCAATACCACTTTGCAGGAAGAAGCAACGTTACGTTCGTATTTTTCTTCTGCTGAGGTAGCACCACATTTACAACAATATCAGCTAATGTTTGCAAGCTTTGCGAAAGCACAAACTGAAAGTTTTACGCGTGATATTGTACTTCCAAAGGAGCACAAAACAACGTCACGTTTGTGGATAGGCATTGCAGCATCATTATTGGTAGCTGTAGGGGTTTTCGGTTTTTTTAACCAGGAACCTTCCTTGACTGCTGAAGAAAAAGAAGCGATAGCAGCTTTTGAAAAAACCCGAGAAGCATTTAAAATGATGTCTCAAAACTTTAACGAAGGTGCCGAAGAGCTCGCGTACATTCAAAATTTTAAAGAAACCAAAAACAAAATTTTAAAATAAACCCTAATAACAAATAAGATGAAAAAGATAGTAATTATAATCACACTACTAGTAGCACCCTTACTGGTAAACGCTCAAAACCCATTCGCTTCTTTTGAGAATAGCGACGATGTAACCAGTTTTGTAGCAACTAAAAAAATGTTCAAATTATTGAGCAAAATGGATTTCGACTCCAACGATCCAGAGGTAAAAGAATACCTGGACTTGGTAAACAATCTTGATAACGTTCGAATTTTTACTACTGAAAACCCAACGGTAGGTAAGAAAATGGACGATGCCGTAACAGACTATGTATCTAAAAATGGAACATTATCTGAACTAATGCGTGTAAAAGACGACGGTAAAAATGTAAAGTTTTATAGCAAAGAAGGTAAAAACGACAACTTTGTGACCGAACTTTTAATGCACCTTACTGGAACTATTGACGGAAAACAAAGAACTGTAGTAATGAGCATTACCGGTAATATAGACCTTAAAAAAGTGTCTAAATTAACCAAAGACTTAAATGTTCCTGGTAGTGAAGAACTGAAGAATATTGACAAGAAAAAACAATAATTATGACAACAGTGATAAAATATATAGTAGGACTTGGCTTGATTGCATTAAGCATGATCTCTTGTAATAGTGAGCCTTCGCTTCAAAAATACTTGGTAGAAAAACAGGACGACGATAAGTTTCTAAAAATAGACCTCGCCACCAGTCTTTTGCAGAGTGAAGACGCCAACTTTACACAAGAAGAGAAAGAAGTACTTAATTCTGTGAAGAAAATAAATGTGGTGGCCTATCCTTTAAAAGGGAATACTGCGGAGTATGATGTTGAACGTAAAAAAGTACAAGCCATCTTAGCGAATGAAAAGTACCAGACGTTGATGAAAATGGGGTCTAACAAAAGCGGTGCTACCTTAAAGTACACTGGTGAAGAAGAAGCCATTGACGAACTTATTGTGTTTGCAAGTGACAGCGAAAAAGGATTCGCGATTTTCCGTCTTATTGGAGATAACATGGAACCAGACAATTTATTGAAACTGATGAACTCTATAGACAGAGGCGATATAGATCCTTCGCAGCTTAAAAGCATAGGAAATATGTTTGATATGCAATTGGAATAATAAATTGTGTAAATCACCGTTTTGGTGAGATATCAATATTTTTTAATACAAACTCAGTGATTCGTGTTTGGTTGAAAAAGGAAAAGCTTCAGCGTTTTGCTGAAGCTTTTTTTATTGACTTAAAAACTAAGAAAACTAACACATTTGCCATTTTTAGAGGTTTGGCACAGGCTTTGAAAAGTACTCATTGAAAGTCCTTTAACTCGCCCCAAAGTATTTATGTAACAGGACTTTAAGTTAATCGGAGATCCTGCATTGGATAGGGTAGATTAACGAATTATATAAGACCTTGAGCACTATTGACTCAAGGTCTTTTTTGTTTAAATTCCTGTATAATTTGATGGTGTGATCACGCGCATCTCTGCTTTTACTTCTTCTGAAATATCCAGTGTTTCAATAAAGTCGGCCATTGATTTTTGGGTGATGGCTTCATTGGTTCGCGTCAATCCTTTCAGTGCTTCATACGGATTTGGATAGGCTTCACGTCTTAAAATAGTTTGAATGGCTTCTGCAACTACGGCCCAGTTGTTTTCAAGGTCTTGCTCAAATTTGGTTTCGTTCAGTAATAACTTATTTAAGCCTTTTAGTGTAGAAGCAAAAGCAATTAAGGTGTGTCCCATTGGCACACCAATATTTCTCAATACCGTACTATCTGTTAAATCACGTTGCAAACGGCTTACTGGTAATTTTGCCGAAAGATGTTCAAAAACGGCATTTGCAATCCCAAGGTTCCCTTCGCTGTTTTCAAAATCTATAGGGTTTACTTTGTGCGGCATCGCACTGGAGCCCACTTCTCCTTTTTTAATTTTCTGCTTAAAGTAATCCATAGAAACATAGGTCCAGATATCCCGATCCAGATCCAAAATTATAGTATTGATGCGTTTTAAGCAATCAAACAAGGCCGCCATATGGTCGTAATGCTCAATCTGGGTTGTTGGGAAGGAGTGGTGCAAGCCCAGTCGTTCCTGAACAAACGAAGTTCCAAAGGCCTTCCAGTCTATGGACGGATACGCTACTTTATGTGCGTTGAAATTTCCTGTGGCACCTCCAAATTTGGCAGCGCTTTTAATATTATTCAGCAAATCGAATTGTTCTTCCAGACGTACCACAAAAACATCTAGCTCTTTCCCCAGTCGGGTAGGAGATGCAGGCTGTCCGTGTGTTCTGGCCAGCATGGGAACGGCTGCCCATTCTGTAGCCAACTCCTTCAATTTATTTTTTACTTCAATAAACTGTGGTACATACGCTTCATTCATCGCGTCTTTTAAAGACAACGGAATAGCAGTATTGTTAATATCCTGAGACGTCAATCCAAAATGGATAAACTCTTTGTACTGCTGCAAACCAAGCGCATCAAACTTTTCCTTGATGAAATACTCCACGGCTTTTACATCGTGATTGGTCACTTTTTCGGTATCCTTGATGTGTTGTGCATCTTCAGTAGAAAATTTGGTATACAATTCTCTTAGTTCTGAAAACATAGCTGTGTCAAAGTCTTTTAATTGTGGTAAGGGAAGCTCTACCAGTGCAATAAAATATTCAATCTCTACGTGTACGCGATATTTTATAAGGGCTTCTTCCGAAAAAAACGGAATGAGTGATGCAGTTTTGGAAGCATAACGCCCGTCTATAGGCGAAATAGCTTGTAAGGCTTGGATAGACATGGTTGTAATTTTTAAAGGTGTTCCGTAGTGATTTTACTTCGGAAAATAAAGGTGCAAAGATACAAAATATGAAAGTACGAAGTGCGACTGCCGAGGTAGGAATTTTTGATAGTGAAAATTAAAACCCGCCGGTTCTTCGGGAAGGAATAAAAGTAGAATTTTAAAGGGTGCTACATTTCTCTGGGATCTCTGTTGAAAAAGCCAAACTACCCTTTCGAACATGCTGAAATTAAATCCAACGTCTTTTGTCCGCGATTAACATACCCGGCACTTCCTTCTGATAAATTTTGCTGAATGATACTAGCCAGTTCCGGGTGAATCCAAGCTGCTTCTGTTCCCAAAAAATAGAGAGCGGTCATAGCGCGGGCCTGGCAGGCGACCTTTTGATTGGTGATCATCCAGTCAAAGCAGCATTCGGTCATGACTTCCTTATGTTTTTGAGTGAGCGCTTCCCGATACTCCTTCTGTTTCTTCTGGTAATAGCCAATAGTGATTAATTCACAAATCAACCCGAAGGAACGTACCTGTCCGTCGCTTTTGGCAGCGGGCAGCTTTTCAAAAATAAAATCCAGGTAAGGAAAAATTAATTGAATGTTTTTTCGGCACACAAATTCTAATACCCAGGTAGCCTTGGTAGCCAGCTTGGTGTCTTCGTGAAAACAAAACTGGAGCAGTTCCTCTAGGGTTTCAGGGTGTTCCAACACCCAATTGGCTGCTTTTAACCTGTTTTCCCGGTACGCTTTTTCGTAGCTTATTTGTTGGAATAGGGCTGAGTTCAAATTAGCTGAGTTTTTCAATTGCTTTCATGACCTTTGGAACTCCCGTAGAAGCTTTTTCGGCAATAACAGTAATTCGTGAATTACTCTGTATAGAGGGATGGGGATCTACAAAATAGCACAGAGCATCTTCACGGGCATATTGTATAAGTCCTGCAGCAGGATAGACTTGCATAGAAGTACCTACTATTATTACAGCGTCTGCTTGCTCCACGATTTCTGCAGCAACTTCAATAAGGGGAACCGCTTCTCCAAACCATACAATATGTGGTCGTAATTGATGGTTGTGCTCACAAAAATCTCCAAGATTGAGGTCTGTTTTCCAATCCAGAATTAAATCTTCATCAAAAGTGCTACGTACTTTTAATAATTCTCCGTGAAGGTGTAACACATTCGTACTTCCTGCGCGTTCGTGGAGATCGTCCACATTTTGAGTTATAATCGTTACATCGTGCTTGTTTTCCAACTGCGCCAACGCTTTATGTGCTGCATTTGGTGATACTTCCAGCAATTGTTTACGGCGCTGATTGTAAAAATCCAGCACCAATGCCGGGTCGTTTGCAAATCCCTGTGGCGAAGCAACGCTCATCACGTCGTGCCCTTCCCATAGGCCGTTACTATCCCGAAAAGTTTTGAGGCCGCTTTCGGCACTTACTCCTGCTCCTGTGAGTACTGCTATCTTCAAAATTTAATACTTAAGTGATTGAGCTGACTAAGATACTGGTAAAATTGTAAAATAGATAATTGGGTAATTAGGGAGTCGGCTATCTAAACTATTTTTCACACCTCACACCTCACACCTCACACCTCATTCCTATTACCTGAAAAATAATTTCAGTAATTTCGTAATCTTATGAGCAATCCAGACCAAGAACTATTCAACTACCTACAGGGCTACCTTACCGATAGGCGTAAGGCGCTCTTTACTGAAATACTCTCAAAACGTACCCGTCATTTTACAGTGGTGACAGAAGATGTGTATCAGCTTCACAATACCAGTGCTGTGATGCGTACCTGTGATGTGTTTGGAATTCAGGATTTGTATGTGGTAGAAGAAAAGCTGGGAAAGCGTATAGATAAAGAAATAGCAATGGGTGCCCAAAAATGGGTCACGTTACAGCGCAAGAATAATATTAAGGATTGCATGGCAGATTTAAAGCAAAAAGGCTATCAGCTTATTGCTACGACACCACATAACGAATCTACTTTTTTACATGAATTTGATGTGAGTAAGAAAGCAGCCTTTTTCTTCGGAAAAGAGAGTGAGGGTTTAAGTGATACCGTACTAGATGCTGCAGATGGATTCCTGAAAATACCAATGTATGGCTTTACTGAAAGCTTAAACATTTCGGTTTCTGCAGCAATTATTTTACAGGATGTAGTAACCCGGTTAAAGCAAACCGATATACCCTGGCAACTTTCGTCAGCAGAAAAATTTGATATAGAAATGGAGTGGATGAAACGCACTATTAAAAGTCAAAAGGAGATTATTGAACGATTTCAAGAAAATAAAAAGTTGTAACTTGAACTTACAAATAAACCCAACCCATTATGATGGTTCTCTATATTTTTCTGGCTATTGTTGCCTTCTTAGTTATACTGGTTTTAGTGGCTCCCAGAACCTATAATGTACAGCGTTCTATACTGGTTAACCGTCCGCTTCCTGAAGTTTACAATTACTTAAAACTTATAAAAAATCAGGATCATTGGTCGCCTTGGAAGAAAAAAGACCCAACAATGCACCAGGAGTTCGTGGGCACGGATGGTACCGTAGGCTTTATTGCAAAGTGGGATAGCAACCACAAAAACGTAGGCGCGGGTGAGCAAGAGCTTATGGGACTTTCAGAAAATAAAAGAGTAGACACAAACATCAGGTTCTTGAGACCCTTTAAGTCGCAAAGTGATGCCTATTTGTTAACCGAAAAAGTTGGTGAAGGAACTAAAGTCACGTGGGGGTTCACTGGTAAGCACAAAGTGCCTTTTAACGTTATGATGCTTGCGTACAATATGGATAAAGCCGTAGGAAAAGATTTTGAGGAAGGGCTTGAAGATTTGAAAAAAATTTTAGAATCCTAAATGGAGGAACAATTTTTATTGCGAAAAGAGCCATTACTGGAATTTCGTTTTTTAAAGAACGGGTTTCAATTTACCGATGCTTCAGAAGACAATACAAGTAGTTTTTTTGAATACCATAACGTATCAAACCTTGAAGCCAGAGAACGATCGTATAACTGGTGGTTGACGCTTTTCGATTTTATTCTGGGTGTTTTTTTAGAAGCGAGTGGAGATTCACTCCAGGAAGATGGCAGGCAAATTAGATTTAAGTATGGAACGAATACGGTTATCTTATTATTAAACAATTGTGACTGGAAAAACATAATTAAAATAAGAGATGTCATTCTCTCTAAACTCTAGACAAAATGAAATACAATACAGTAGGCTGGTTTGAAATCCCAGTAAATGATATGGAAAGAGCTGCTAAGTTTTATGGAACTGTGCTCGATTGTAAGATAGAAATCCAAGAGATGGGGGGTGCCCTAATGGGCTTTTTCCCTAATGGGGGTGATGTATACGGAGCTACAGGTTCTCTGATGAAATATGAGAGCTATGTCCCTAGCTACGATGGTACCTTAGTGTACATTACTTGTCAGGACCTTCAAAACGAACTAAACCGAATACCAGATGCTGGCGGTAAAATTCTGAAAGAAAAAACACAAATCTCACCAGAGCACGGGTATATGGCTGCCTTTGAAGATTCTGAAGGAAATAGAGTTGCATTGCATTCTAGGGATTAGTCTCTAGAACGCTTTTTTGTAGTCTTGATTTCTGAGAGGTGAGGATGCTGTGCTTTTTATAGCGGAAAAAGGGCAAGGGACGAGTGCTTGTTTACTTTCGTAAAGTATTCATAATTGTAGAGAGAACGAACCAAATATTTCTAATTTCGTAAATCGTAAATCGTAAATCGTAAATCGTACATTGAAATGAAACTTGTTTTTGCCACGCACAATCAAAATAAATTCAAAGAAGTAAAACTCTTACTCCCTTCACATATTGAACTGCTTAGTTTAACCGATATAAACTGTACCGATGATATCCCTGAAACAGCAGCTACTATAGAAGGCAACGCGGTTTTAAAAACAGAGTATGTTCGAAGCCACTATGGTTTAGATTGTTTTGCAGACGATACCGGTTTGGAAGTTTCAGCATTAAATGGCGAACCAGGAGTTTTTAGTGCACGCTACGCCGGAAAAAACAAAAACTCTGAAGATAATATTGATAAATTACTAAAAAACCTCGCCGGTAAAGAAAACCGTTCTGCCAGATTTAAAACAGCCATTGCGCTTTCTATAAACGTTGAATCTGTACTATTTCTTGGGGTTTGTGAAGGAACAATTACCAAAGTAAGACGAGGTGATAAGGGGTTTGGATATGACCCAATATTCCTTCCCACGGACTTTACTGAAACTTTTGCAGAAATGAGCATGGAAGATAAAAGCAGGATAGGCCATAGAGGAAAGGCAATGCGACAACTAATTTCGTACTTGTCCAAAGTATAAAACTTAATAAAAACCCAATACTGCTTACAATCCGTATTTAAAGACTATCTTTGCGCCTTGAAAATCCTCAGGGTGAGGTAGTACTACACGAAGTGATGTTTATTTGTCGAGATGCTTCAGTAAGTACACATAAACATTTATTATTTTTTATGACATTTTTAGACTTAGGCCTGGAAGAAAATCTTCTACAGGCTATTACCGATATGGGCTTTGAAACCCCAAGTGAAGTACAAGAAAAAGCAATCCCAATTTTATTACAGAAAGAAACAGATCTTGTAGCGCTGGCGCAAACAGGAACTGGTAAAACAGCAGCGTTTGGTTTTCCAATGCTGCAAAAAATTGATGTGAAAAGCCGCACCACACAAGGACTTATCCTTTCACCAACGCGTGAGTTGTGTATGCAAATTACCAACGAAATGAACAACTACGGAAAGCACTTAAAAGGCTTAAACGTAGTAGCGATTTACGGAGGTGCCAGTATCACTGAACAAGCCAGACAGATTAAAAAAGGCGCACAGATTATCGTTGCTACCCCAGGTAGGATGAAAGATATGATCGGTCGCCGGATGATCGATATTTCAAAAATTGAATACTGTGTGCTGGATGAAGCAGATGAAATGTTGAACATGGGTTTCTATGAAGATATTACTGAAATTTTATCGCATTCACCAGAAGAGAAAAGTACATGGTTGTTTAGCGCCACCATGCCGAAAGAGGTGTCCACTATAGCTAAAAAATTCATGCACCAGCCTATTGAAATTACTGTAGGTTCTAAAAACGTAGGTTCTGAGAATGTATCACATGAGTTTTATACCGTAAACGCAAGAGACCGATACCAGGCATTAAAACGTCTGGCTGATGCAAACCCTGAAATATTTTCGGTAGTATTTTGCCGTACCAAGCGAGATACTCAAAAAGTAGCCGAGCAACTCATTGCAGATGGGTACAGCGCAGGAGCTATTCACGGAGATTTAAGCCAGAACCAGCGGGACATTGTGATGAAACAGTTCCGTAGTCGCCAGATTCAAATGATGGTTGCTACAGACGTTGCAGCCCGCGGAATTGATGTAGACGATATTACACACGTAATAAACTACCAGCTTCCAGACGAGATTGAAACCTATACCCACCGTAGTGGGCGTACGGGTCGTGCCGGGAAAGATGGTATTTCTATGGTTATTGTTTCGAAGAGTGAAGCGCGGAAGATCAAGCAGATCGAAAAGATTATTCAGCAGAAGTTTCAGCAAAAAGAAATTCCTTCGGGTATGGAAATTTGCGAAAAGCAGTTAATGCACCTTGCAAATAATATAAAAGAAACAGAAATTAATCACGATATAGATGCGTACCTTCCTCAAATTAATGATGCTTTAGAGGGCTTCAGTAAGGAAGAGTTAATTAAAAAGTTCTTTTCAGTAGAGTTTACGCGCTTTTATAATTACTATCAAAAAGCAAAAGACCTAAATGTTTCACCGGGCGATATGTCTGGTTCGGATAATAAAGACTCGGTTCGCTTCTTCTTAAATGTTGGCGAGCGAGACGATTTCAACTGGATGAGCCTGAAAGATTTCTTAAAGGACTTGCTTCAGTTAGGACAGGACGAAGTTTATAAAGTAGATGTTAAGGATACCTTTTCATTCTTTAACGTAGATACCAAGCACAAGGATCTGGTCCTTGGTGTGTTTACAGATTTCCAACTGGAAGGAAGAAATGTAAATGTTGAAATTTCAGAAAACACGGGCCGTGGAGGCGGTGGTGGAAAAAGCCGAAGCAGAAAAAGAGGTCGCGATGGCGGCGGATTTAAAGGCCGTGACAGAGGAGAACGTCGTGGCGGAAGAAAAAGCAGTGGCGGAAATGATAGAGATGGTGGTAAAGGAGGCTTTAAGAAAAAAGAAAGCGCTGGCGGGAGTGAGTTCAAATCGAAGTTTTCAGGAAAAAGAAGGGGAAAAAGTAAACCAGACAGTAAAGGAACGGGCGGAAAAAGAAGACGGTCTTAGATTAGTCCTTCGATACAATCCCAGCTTGTTGTCGGGATCACTCAGGAACCTTTATTCTGAATTACTAGTATAAATCAGTCCTTTGTTTAAAAAACTTCTCTAAAAAAGAGAACACTTGTAAATAAATATAAAAAAACAAAGGTCACTGAGTGATTTTTAATAGTCGTCAGACTTTTTAAAAATTGTATCGAAGTGAAACTTTGGCACAAAAATTACGTCTTAAATATGTACTTTTACATTCAGTCGACGCTATGAAAAAATTACTAGTATTATTTACCCTCTGCTTAGCCGTTTCGGCCTGGGCACAAGATGACACCCTTATCGAGGGTAAAGTCCTCAATAGTGCTACAGATGAGCCGTTGGAAAACGTAAATATTGTAAACTTAAATAGCGTTAAGGGGGGCACCACCAATGCAGAAGGAAGTTTCAAGATTCGTGCTACGGTTAATGATACGTTGTTTTTTAGCTACCTGGGCTTTAAGTCTATACGGGTACGCGTAACAAACGACTGGTTAAAGTTTGGTGATATAAAAGTGAAAATGACCGAACTTGGGATTGCCCTGGAGGAGGTTGTAATTAAACCGGTTCAATTAACGGGATATGTTGAGGTAGATGCAAAATTAATTCCTGTATACGATGACTACCGGTATAGAATTTCGGGAATTGGTTCTGGCTATGAAGGTGGTGACACTACGCCAGGGGCTGTTTCTAAAGTATTGAGCGCTATTTTCAACCCGGCAGATTTTCTTTATAACATCTTCGGAAAGCGACCTAAACAAATGCGAAAACTCCGTAAAATGAAGGAGGACGACCAGATTAGAAACCTACTGCAATCCAAATTTGACCGTGAAACCCTGATGGCTGTGCTCCAGTTGGAAAAGGTGGATATTGATGAGATTTTGAACAAGTGCAACTACTCAAAAAACTTTATTACTACGGCAAACGATCTTCAAATCTTAGATGCTATAAGCGATTGCTACGAAGAATACCGGGTGCTGAATAGAGGAAAGGAATAAAGTTGAATTCCGTATCTTTATGGAAATCCAATTTTCCCAAATGCAAGCATTCATTAAAGCCCAGCGTGACTTTTTCAATACAAATACAACCAAAGACCTCAAGTTTAGAATTCAGCAGTTAAACAAGCTTTATTACCTTCTAAAGGATAATGAACAACTTCTCTTTGATGCTATTTACAAGGATTTCAAGAAGTCAGAATTTGATACTTACATCAGCGAACTGGCTTTGGTATATCACGATATAAAAGATGCCAAGCGCAATATATACAAGTGGGCACGTAGGGAGAAAGTGTCTACCAATTTATTAAACTTTCCAGCGAAGAGTTACATAATTAAAGAACCCTTAGGGGTGTGTCTGGTTATTGGTGCCTGGAATTACCCCTATCAATTATCCTTAGCACCCGCAGTAGCTGCTTTGGCTGCTGGTAACACAGTAATCCTAAAACCAAGTGAGTTACCTGCTGAAACCAGCAAGGTGATGGAACAGCTCATTAATTCAAGCTTTGATCCTGCTATTTTTAAAGTCGTGGAAGGTGGTGTAGAGGAAACTACCGAGCTTTTAGAACTGGACTTTGATAAGATCTTCTTTACGGGAAGCACCAAAGTTGGTAAGATAGTCTATCAAGCAGCAGCAAAAAATCTAACGCCTGTTACGTTGGAATTAGGGGGAAAAAGTCCAGCTTTTGTAACCAAGGACTGTGATTTAAAAATGACAGTAAAGCGTCTGGTTTGGGCAAAATTCTTAAATGCGGGACAAACCTGTATCGCACCAGATTATGTGATGGTAGCAGAAAGTTTGGAAGAGGAATTTCTGGAAGCCCTGAAAGCTGAAATTGAAAAAGAACAGTTTGCTATAGTCAATCATAATTACGTTCAAATTATTAACACCGACAATTTTGAGCGATTGGAGAAAATGATAGAACCTTCTAAGGTTTTTTACGGAGGAAAGACAAATGCTTCAGAACGCACTATAGAACCTACCATCTTAAAAAATGCAGCTTTTGAAGATGCCGCCATGCAGGAAGAGATTTTCGGACCAATTTTACCTGTGCTTACCTACACCAACTTAGACGAAGCCATTTCAGAAGTTAAAAACCTTCCCAAGCCTTTATCAGCTTATATTTTTACGTCTTCTGCAGAAAACAGGGAAAAAGTATTGCAACAGCTGGCCTTTGGTGGCGGTGCTGTAAACGATGCTGTTATGCACATTACCAATCCAAAATTGCCGTTTGGAGGTGTTGGTAATAGCGGCATTGGTAGTTATCATGGCAAAGCAGGGTTCGATTGTTTTACACACCAAAAAAGCATCTTACACAAAGCGACGTGGCTGGAACTCCCGTTAAAGTATTTTCCGCACTCCAAGTCCCGGTTAAAATGGATAAAACGTACCATGAAATTTCAGTAAATGCTACAGCCACTACTACATTATGGAATGCATTTCGTAGTTCCGTTGTTTATAGCATTGCTTTTTTTTCGAAAAAAATGGTTGGTAGTGTATGGTATTTTATTGGCTACCATGTTGGTAGATTTTGACCATTTGGTAGCGAACCCAATCTTTGATCCAAATAGGTGTAGCATTGGGTTTCACGTGTTGCATAGCTATTGGGCGATTGGAGTATATGTTGTGTTATTATTTTTTAAGAAAACCAGAGTTGTTGGGATTGGATTAGTGCTTCACATGATTACCGATTATTTGGATTGTCTGTGGATGTGATACGTAAAGGTTTGTAAATAACATTTATAGTAGTTACAACGCCGCTCTTAATTTATCCAAATTAGAAATGCAATAAGTAGTAGTACTCCGCAGAAAACAAAAGCTCCATATAGAATCAATGTTCTTTTTTGTTCAGCTTTTGCTCGCTTTCTTATTTGTTTTTTCACTGCTAGCAATTCCGTTTCGGGAACAGATCTAAAATTAGGTCGCTCAGGCTTTATTTCTGAATATATCCCTTCACGATTACCTTCTTTGAATTTGGCACGCTGGGACGTACGTTGCGCTCGGTTTTGTTTCATCCGATTGATCATATCAAATACGTGTCCAGCTCCTGAGCCCATTTCTTAGATTAATTTACCTCCCGTTTTAGTTTAAATTATAATTTCCGTTCGCCCACTTTAATGTTGGTTGTATCCATTCTTTTAAAGGTTTAAATAAAAATCCGTGCCCCATTCCTGTATTCAGTTCAATTTCTTTAAAGTGCTTTATGTTACAACCGGAAGTGTTTTTTCGTTCCAATGCAGAAACTCCAAATGGATCGGACTTTTCGTAAATAGTTAGAATAGCACCACAATAGTTGATTTCAGGTATATTTTGAATGTCGTTATCTCTAAAACTTGCAATAAATACGAAATTCAAATTTTCATTAGTTGCTAAAGTTGAAACGTACTGAGCAATATAACCACCTTTTGAAGTTCCTACTACGGTTATTTTTTGAGGCGCAACCCCCGTTTTTATTAAACTGTCAATTTGGTTTACAATTCCGATAGCGTAGGCTCTCGCATTTATAGTTCCGTTTCTTTGTTCGCTGATAACCTGTAAACCACTCTTTTTAAACTCAGCTAGTATTTCCTTGTATTCAGTACGTCCGTATTCGGGATGCTCTTCATTCAATTCGTGTTCTTCTAGAAATCGATTATGAAGAAAGAAAATAAATCGGTCATCCTTTTGAGTTTTACACGCAAATAACATTGAGCAAAAAAGAATTCCGATTAAAAGTTTTACTCTCATTGATTTACGGTTTTTTGAAATTAATGCTATTGTATTTGATTAGTTGTGTTGTTAAAACAATTAATTATAAATGGTTTTGCTATTAGCTATTTATTTCAGTTAATAGTTTTTCCATTTTTTCAAGAGGATAATATGTGTTAATTAATTGAACAAATAAATTCAAATTTCTCATTTCATTTAAGTTATAAAAATCAGATACCTTTCGATTTTCATCTATGATTTTTTTCATAGTCAATTTTGTTGAAATTCCTACAATGGAACTTAAAATCCGTGTTTCCAAACTTCTTAATTCGTTATAACTAACAAAGTTAGAATGCAATTTTTCAAATTTATCAGAACGATACCATTTTTTTAAATTGTTCCAATTGTTTTCATCATTCAATAAACCATGGAATTCTTTAGTTACAGGAATTTCATTGATTAAAAAATTGGTTCTTTGTCCAATATATTTTGTCGCATATATACCTCTGGTTCCAGGCAAGCTAAAACTTCTAATTGGTCCTAATGAAATTCCAGATTCTGTTATTTGTTTTAAATCATAATCGGATTTTTCTTCAGGATCTATACGGTTGAATGTGTAGATAATTCTTCCATCAAATTCTGAAAAATCAGTAAAGTCATAAATTTCAGCAAAACCAAACCCGAAATTGTGGTCAAGCTTAACTCTATATATTTTCCCTGAATTCTCTTTAATCAAGGCTTCTCTTCTTTTTAACCCGTTTCAGTACCAGAAAATTCTGCGGATTAATACCCAAACCACTTACTTTTTTAGAGACAAACCGTACGGCCATATCGTAAAACAAGGGCACCACGGGAGCATCTGCAGTGACAATGCTGTCCATTTTTGTGTAGAGTTCTTTGCGGTCGTCTATAGTGCTAATTTTTTGGGCAGCTACATAGAGGCTGTCAAACGTTTTATTTTTATAATGTGTGTAGTTGGGGCCGTTGGGAGTAAAATTTTCGCTGTAAAATAAAGAGAGGTAATTTTCAGCATCCGGGTAATCTGCGATCCAGCTGGCTCTGAAAATAGGGAGTTCGCCGCCACTTTTCATCTGGCGGAGGGTAGAAGGGGGCATCACATCAATTGCAACACTAATGCCGATCTTTTCTAGCTCCCGCTGTATGTATTCACAAATATCCAAATATTGACTGTTGGTGCCAATGGTTATTTCGGGTTGGGGGTCGCCCGTTTCAGAGGTATAGTGTGCAATGAGTTCTCTTGCTTTGTCGGGGTTGTACTCGTAGCCTTCAATAGCATTAAAGCCAGGGAGCCCTTTCGGGATCACTCCGTTTACAGCGGGGATGCCCATTCCGTTACGCAAGTATTTTATCATTTTGTTACGATCAAACCCGTAATTGATGGCTTGACGCAAGTGCAAACTTTGTATTTCCTGGCTTTCAGTATTCATAAAAAAGCCAAGATATTCTGTGTTGAGATAAGGGGAAGTACTTAAAGTGACACTATTTTCGTAGCTTGGTTGCAATTGCCCCGTTGTTGTAATGATCTCATCTTTGTAAGAGTTGTCCAAACCACTTATAAAATCGATTTTACCCTGTGTAAATTGTAAAAACTCACTTTGTTTATCGGGTAAAAAAGTAATGGCTACAGCTTCCAAATACGGGAGCTGATTGCCTTGGGCATCGGTCTCAAAATAGTGATCATTTTTCCTGAAAACTAACTTTACGTTTTCTTCCCACAACTTAAACTGAAAAGGGCCCGTTCCTACAGGGTTTCGTCTGAATTCATTTCCGTAGACATCAACCGCTTCTTTAGGAACTACTGAGAAATAACGCATGCCTAACATCCCGAGAAAAGGAGGAAAGGGGTTTTTCATTAAAATTTTAAGCACACTATCATTTTCTGCTTTAACGAGCGCTACATTACTCATTACCCAACTTCCCGGAGACGCTACTTTGGGGTCTACTAAGCGGTTAAAACTATATTCAAAATCCTGCGCAGTTACTTTTCTGGTGCTGTCTTTTCCAAAAACTTTATTTCTATGAAAATACACATCGTCCCGCAGCGTAAAATAATAGGTGCAGGTAGAATCTACGATTTCCCACGATGTAGCAATGTCGGGCTTAATTTTTAACGAGTCGTCCAATTGTACCAAGCCGTTAAACAATTGGTTGGTAGCCCAGATGTTGCGCTGGTCGCGTGCAAAAGCGGGGTCGAGAGAAGAAATGTTACTGTGTTCATTATAACGGAACACCAAATGATCCCGGTCTTCATTTTTGTCTTTACTACAAGAACTACAAGAGAGAATGAAGGCAACTACGACCATAGTTCCAACTATTGAATACAATCTGGAGCTCATGGGTAGCAATTTATAAGTGCTTTTTAAATTCAAGGGTTTGGGAACTTTTTTTCAGAATGCTATAAAATTCAGTTGCAAGGTACTATTTCTGAAATTGAGGTAAGAAAATTTTTAGGGGTAATTTTTCAGAATACTACATTTAAACCCCCTACACTTAGCCATACTGCGTTGCTTTTTTTAACTTAGCTAAAAAATTGAAAGGAAACATATGATTTCAGAGAGAAAATTTCAGAAGGAAATAGATCGTATTATCGCCAATGCCATTCGCGAGGATGTGGGTGATGGCGACCATAGTTCTTTAGCGTGCATACCTGAAGATGCAACTGGAAAAGCGAAGTTACTGGTAAAAGACGAGGGGATTATTGCGGGTGTAGATCTTGCCAAACAGATATTCGATTATGTGGACAATGGCCTGGAGGTAGACGTGAAGCTACACGACGGAGAGGCTGTAAAATATGGAGATATTGTGTTTTATGTCTCTGGTAGTTCGCAATCTATCTTAAAGGCCGAACGACTGGTACTTAATGCTATGCAACGTATGAGTGCGATAGCTACTAAGACGAATAAATTTGTAAAACTACTGGAAGGCACCAAAACGAATATTCTGGATACACGTAAAACCACCCCTGGAATCCGTGCTCTGGAAAAGTGGGCGGTAAAAATTGGAGGAGGAGAAAACCATAGATTTGCGTTGTACGATATGATTATGCTGAAAGATAATCACATAGATTTTTGTGGCGGAATTTCAAAAGCGATCCAGACAACTCAGCAATATTTATCGGAGAATAGTCTGGGCTTAAAAATAATTGTGGAAGCAAGAAATTTGCAGGAAATAGCTGAAATTCTAGAAAATGATGGGGTATACAGAATATTAATAGATAACTTTAATTACGAAGATACACGCAAAGCCGTTGCCATGATTGGCAATAAATGCCTTACCGAATCCAGTGGAGGTATTAATCTTGAAACAGTACGGAAGTATGCCGAATGTGGGGTGGATTATATTTCAAGCGGGGCATTAACACACTCTGTATACAACATGGACCTGAGTTTAAAAGCTATGTAATGAGCGAAGAGGAGGCGACGGAACATACGGAAGAACAACCAAAAAAAGGACTTCTCGGTAAAATTACAAGGATTTTGTTTCCTATTGGAACCTTTTTTCTAAAAAAAAGCAAACAAATTATCATCGTAAAATCCAGTGGGTTGTCACTGTATCATCTTCTGGAAATTTACGGAACGGGCATCATTAAAGGGACCTTCTCTTCACGTGCCAGTTCAATTGCATATAGTTTTTTTGTAGCGTTATTTCCGTTTTTATTATTCATCTTAAACCTGATTCCCTATGTCCCTGTGGAGGATTTTCAAAGGAAATTTTTAGTATTTATTGAAGAATTATTACCTGCGCAAACCGTAGAATTTTTCTACCCTACTATTGCAGATATTGCTGTGAATGCAAGAGGTGGGTTGCTTTCGGTTTCTATAATCTTATCTTTATTTCTGGCGGCCAATGGAGTGAATGCTATTTTTAGTGCTTTTGAGTATTCGTTTCACGTTACTATAAACCGGAATTTCTTCAGGCAGTACGGTGTAGCCTTTCTGGTTTCCATCTTTCTGGCATTGTTGTTGCTTATTACTGTGGGAGTGATATCATACGGTGAATATGTTATTGCCAACTTAGTAGGGCGTAGCTATTTAAGCGATAGCGTTTTTTGGATAACCACCCTACAATTTACGGTCTTTGTAATCATGATTTATGTAGTAATTTCTACGCTTTACTATTATGGAACTAAAGAGGGAAAACAATCCCGGTTTTTATCAATAGGAGCATTAATAACTACTTTTTTGTTTTTAGGAACGACCTATTTTTTTACCATATACATCAATAATTTTTCGAATTATAACGAACTCTATGGTTCTATTGGGGCATTATTAATCATGATGTTATATATTTGGATAAACGCCAACCTACTGCTGCTAGGGTTTGAGCTTAATATTTCACTGCAGCGCTTAAAAGATAAAAATAAACAATACACTAATACTAAACCTTAACTATCTAAAAATGAAAAAATTACTTTTACTCCTCGTTGTTGCATTTACAGTAAATGCAACTGTTGCACAGACTCAGGTGGGTGCTGTCACGTTGCCAAACTCGGTAAATTTTGGTGGTGAAGACCTTGCCCTAAACGGTGCTGGAATCCGGAAAAAAGCCTTTGTGCTTAAATTGTATTCCGGCGGACTGTACCTTCAGAATAAATCTTCGAATGCAAAAAATATTGTAAATGGAGACGAAACCATGGCAATTAAGTTACACATTACTTCTGGGTTTGTGTCCAGCGATGCAATGAGTGATGCTGTGCGTGAAGGATTTGACGCCTCTATGAACGGAAACACATCTTCACTGTCTTCTGAAATTGAAAAATTTATCGGTTTCTTTAGTGCTGAAATTGTTGAGGATAATATCTTCGATATTACGTATCAAAAAGGGACCGGTGTTGTTGCGTATAAAAACGGAAAAGAACTGGGAACCATTCCTGGAATGGAGTTTAAAAAAGCGCTTTTCGGAATATGGTTGGGCGACAACCCTGCCGATACTAAACTTAAAAAAGCGATGCTAGGTAAGTAGTCCTTTGCTTGTACTTCCATTTTAACGGAATGTACTCAAAGCATCTACAGTATCTTTTGAAGCAATAAAAAAATACAATTAGAATACTATGAAAAAGACACTCAATATACTTGTTATGTTACTCTTCACCGTTACTACGCTCTCAGCACAAAGCGTTCTTGGGAAGTGGAAAACCATTGACGACAACACTGGTGAAGCAAAGTCAGTTGTAGAGATATACGAACAAGACGGGAAGATTTACGGTAAAGTTGCTGAAATCTTAAAAAAGGAACGCGCAAATGCTGTTTGTACTGAATGTGAAGGAGCCGATAAGGACAAACCTATTCAGGGACTCGTAATTATACGAGGGCTTGAAAAGGATGGAGATGAGTACAATGGCGGAAAGATCCTGGATCCGGAAAGCGGTACCCTTTACAAATGCTATATTGAATTAGAAGAATCAAACAAATTAAAGGTCAGAGGTTATGTTGGGTTCGCACTTTTAGGAAGAACCCAATACTGGGTCCGTGCAGAATAACACTGTTAATAAGTAACATCAAAGGTCGTTCAATACTTGAGCGACCTTTTTTATTTTTACGATACAATTCTTGCCCCGATTTTTTCGGGAAACCACAAACCTATTAACTAATTTCATAACTCACCAGCGAACCAATTTGTATTTTATAGACGTCATACTACCCATTCCGCTTAAACAACGCTTCACCTATAGTGTAAATAAGGACGAAGCCTTCTTTTTACGCCCGGGAATGCGCGTAGCAGTGCCTTTTGGGAAGTCTAAGGTCTATACAGGCATTGTTTATAAAGTACATAGTAACGACCCACCCGCCTACGAAACAAAGACTATAGATCAGATTCTGGATGAGGATCCCGTGCTTACTGAAATTCAATTGAAGCATTGGGAGTGGATGGCAACCTATTACATGTGTACGTTGGGCGAAGTAGTACGCGCCGCTTTGCCTAGTGCATTTTTATTAGAAAGTGAAACCATTATTAAACTTAATGGAGGTGCAACAGTAGATGAAACTCAATGTTCTGATGATGAATTTTTAATTGTAGAGGCACTTCGAAATCAATCTTCGCTTCATATTAATGATGTACGTTCAATTTTAGACCGAAAGAATGTGGTTTCGGTTACGCAAGCGCTTTTTGAAAAAGGAATAGTTACCATTGAAGAGGAGGTTTACGAGCAGTACACCCCTAAAATGAAGCGCTATGTAAAACTAGCTCCTCCCTATACTTCCGAAGAAAACCTAAAAGAATTGCTGGATTCAATGAGCAGAGCCCCAAAACAGAAAGAGGTTTTAATGACGCTATTTATGCTCTCTTCAAAAGAGCGAAAGCCAATAGAGTCTGTGGCACTTCAGAAAAAAAGCAACACAACAGCCAGTGTGCTGAAATCGTTGTTGGATAAAAACATTTTAGAAGAATTTTATGAGCAACGGGATCGCGTCCAGTATTCTGGAGCGGATACCAATCCTGTAAAAGCCTTAAATCAAGCCCAGGAAACTGCTTTTAATTCCATAAATGAAGCCTTTGCTGAAAAGGATATTACTTTGCTCCACGGGGTCACTTCCAGTGGTAAAACTGAACTCTACGTAAAGCTTATAGCTGAAATTTTAGAACAGGGAAAACAGGTGCTTTACATGCTTCCGGAAATTGCGTTAACCACGCAACTTATTACCCGATTACAAAATTATTTTGGCGAACAGGTTTCAGTATACCATTCAAAATACTCAGTCAATGAACGAGTGGAGGTCTGGAATAATGTTTTAGAAAATAAACAGAAAGCTCAGATAGTAATTGGTGCCCGGTCTTCGTTGTTTTTACCCTTTCAGCAATTAGGATTAATTGTAGTGGACGAAGAGCACGAACCTTCTTTTAAACAACACAATCCTGCGCCACGCTACCACGGAAGGGATGCTGCAATTGTTTTAGCCAATTTTCACAAGGCAAAAACACTCCTTGGAAGTGCTACGCCTTCATTAGAAACATTTCACAATGCTCAAAATCATAAATATGGTTTGGTGTCCCTTAAGGAGCGTTACGGTAAGGTGTTGATGCCAGAAATTGAACTGGTAGACATAAAGGAAAAGCACAAGAAAAAACAAATGAAAGGGCATTTTAGCGACCGTTTACTGGAAGCTATTCAGGAAGCTCTGGAGGATAAAGAACAGGTGATTTTATTTCAGAACAGGCGTGGTTTTTCTCCTTTTGTGGAATGCACTACCTGTGGAACTGCCCCTCAGTGCCCCAATTGTGATGTAAGCCTAACCTACCACAAGCACAAAGGGCAATTGCGATGTCACTATTGTGGCTACCATATGCAAATGATGGCGGCTTGTTTTGCCTGCGGAAGTGCAACACTTGACACCAAGGGGTTTGGAACAGAGCAGATAGAAACCGAATTAAAATCACTATTTCCAGAGCATACGGTTGCCAGAATGGACCAGGATACCACCCGAGGGAAACATGCCTATGCAAAGATCATAGAAAAGTTAGAGAACAGGGAGGTCGATATCCTGGTGGGGACTCAAATGGTCGCTAAAGGATTAGATTTCAGAAATGTGAGTCTGGTGGGTGTAATGAATGCAGATACGTTGCTTAACTTTCCAGATTTCAGGGCACACGAGCGTTGTTTTCAGTTACTGCAGCAGGTATCGGGCAGGGCAGGGCGCACCAAGAAAAGAGGAACGGTGTTGATACAAACGTTTAATCCGCTCCATCAAATTCTACAACAAGTAAGCATGAATGCTTATGATGCGATGTATAAAGAACAGATTGAAGACAGGCATCAGTTTAAATATCCACCTTTTTACCGTACCGTTAAAATCACTTTTAAACATAGAAACTATGATGTAATGCAAAAAGCATCTACCTGGTTTGCCAGAGCATTGCAGGTTCAGTTTAAAGAAAATATTCTAGGTCCGGAACCTCCACCTATTGGTAGGGTTCGGAATCAGTTTATTACCAATGTCATGGTGAAAATACCTAAGCAACAATCCTTAGGGAAAACCAAGATGGTTATTGGTAAAATTCAACAGAGCTTTAGCGCTATTAAAGATTTTTCCAGCGTTAGGGTAACTATAGATGTAGATAATTATTAGGCGCGCATAGTAGCCGCAAGTGCTTCAACCAGTTCAGATTTTCGGTTCCTACTTAGCGGGAGTTGTTCTTTATCAAGTTCAATCACTTTACTATTATACTTTTCAACCTTTTCCAGATTTACGATATACGATTTGTGGATGCGTAAAAATCGTTCTGAGGGTAATAGGCTTTCAAAAGCTTTCATAGTAGAAAGTACAACGAGTGCGTCATGTTCAGTCACTAGCTTTACATAATCTCCCAGTGCTTCAATGTAACGTAGTTCGTTTAAGAAAACCTTTCTTTTTTTCAAGTTACTTTTAACAAAGATGAAATCTTCCTCGTCAAAGCCATCGTCATTCTTCAACTTAAAGTTAGTGATAGCTTTATGCACAGCATTTAAGAAGCGATCCTTAGAAATAGGTTTTCTAAGATAGTCTACGGCGTCGTAGTCAAAAGCTTTAAACGCATATTTTGTTTTACCCGTAACAAATATAATCTGTGGTTTGTGGGTAAGGTCGTCTAGCAGATCAAAACCTGATAGGATAGGCATTTCAATGTCTAAAAAAATAAGGTCTATTTCTGTAGTGGCAAGCCCCATTTTGGCCTCAATAGCATTATTATACTCTGCTACGAGGTCTAATGATGGGTGATTCTCAATTAACTTTACAATCGAAAGTCGCTGTAAGGTAGAATCATCTACGATGGCACATTTTAAGATAGGTTTCTCCACGGTTGAATCAATTTGGTCTACAAGTATATTAAAAAATATCGACGAATGGTAGTTTTTTTTAACTTTTATCCCCTAATATTTACATTTTAACTATTTGAGTAAGAATATACTTACAATTTAAGAGAGGGATAAATTTTAGTGATTTTTCAAAATAGATATTACAATGGTTTGTTATTCTTGGGAAAAGTACTATTTTTGCACGCTCATTAGCAGGGTGCTAGTGAGTTATTAAAATAAATACTAGATTTTTTATGAATCATTACGAAACTGTTTTCATCTTGAATCCCGTTTTATCTGAAGAACAGATAAAGGAAACAGTAAAGAAATACGAAGATATTCTTGTTTCTAAAGGTGCTAAGATGATATCGAAAGAGGACTGGGGGCTAAAGAAATTGGCCTACGCTATCCAACACAAAAAAAGTGGTTTTTACCATTTATTTGAGTACACTGTAACCGGAGAGGCTATCAACGCCCTGGAGGTAGAATTTAGACGTGACGAGCGCATTATGCGTTACCTTACTGTGAGTCTGGACAAGCATGCAATTTCTTGGGCAGAGAGAAGAAGAGCACGTAACAAGAAACAAAAACAAAACGCATAAGCTATGGCAACATTACAGCAGCAAGCAAAAGGAAAAAAAGACGGAGAGATCAGGTATCTTACTCCGCTTAACATAGAAACGAGCAAAGCGAAGAAATACTGTCGTTTTAAAAAGTCTGGTATCAAGTATGTAGATTACAAAGATGCAGACTGGCTGGCAGGTTTTGTTAACGAACAAGGTAAATTGTTACCACGTCGTTTAACGGGAACTTCTTTAAAGTATCAACGTAAAGTAGCCGTGGCTGTAAAAAGAGCACGTCACTTAGCTTTGATGCCATATGTAACCGATTTATATAAATAGAAAACAGGACAACCATGGAATTGATATTAAAGAAAGACGTAGAGCACCTAGGGTTTACAGATGACGTTGTTACTGTAAAAAACGGGTACGGAAGAAACTACTTAATCCCTAATGGAGCAGCTGTATTGGCCACTCCTTCAGCGAGAAAAGTATTGGCAGAAACGTTGAAGCAACGTGCCTATAAAGAAAAAAGTGTAATTGAAAACGCTCAGAAAGAAGCAGATGCATTAAGCAAATTAGTAGAGTTTAAAATTACTGCTAAAACTGGTGAAGCCGATAAGTTATTCGGTTCTGTTACCAATGCAGATTTAGCTGCAGCTTTGGAAAACGAAGGTGTTTCTATCGATAAGAAATACATTTCTATTGCTGGTGGTGCCATTAAGCGTACCGGACAGTATGAGGCAACCATCCGTTTCCACAGAGAAGTGATCGAAACGTTTACATTCGACGTAGTAGCTGAAGCAAAGTAAGCTTTACCGAAATACAATAACCAAGAAGACCTTTTCATTGGATTGAAAAGGTCTTTTTTTATGTTGAAATGTTCCTTAGTTTCTAATGCCTAATGCCTGAATATTTATAACTCTTCACTCTTCTCTCCCTGTCCGGTCATCATTAAATAGGCCTTTAAAAACTCATCCAGATAACCGTCCAAAACAGCATCCACATTCCCGGTTTCGTGTTGGGTACGCACGTCTTTTATTAATTTATAAGGGTGTAGCACATAGTTTCTGATCTGGCTACCCCATTCGATCGCCATTTTATTGCCTTCGATCTCGGCACGTTTTTCCTGTTGTTTGCGGAGTTCAATTTCATATAGCTGCGATTTTAGCATTTGCATTGCTTTTTCACGGTTTTCTAACTGGCTACGTGTTTCAGAATTGTGAATCACAATTCCTGAAGGGTGGTGTGTTAAAATTGCTTTGGTCTCCACTTTGTTTACATTTTGCCCACCAGCACCAGAGCTTCTCGCGAAGTCCCAGTTTATATCGGCTGGATTGATGTCTATTTCTATAGTGTCATCGGCCAGGGGATACACGTACACACTAGCAAAACTCGTATGTCGCTTGGCATTGCTATCAAACGGAGAAATACGCACCAACCGGTGCACGCCATTTTCACCTTTTAACCAACCAAATCCGAAATCGCCATCAATTTCTAACGTTACCGTTTTAATTCCTGCCACATCGCCTGCCTGGTAATTTAGTTCTTTTACTTTGAATCCATTTTTTTCGGCCCACATTAAATACATCCGCATGAGCATTTGCGCCCAGTCACAACTTTCTGTACCTCCGGCACCTGCGGTAATTTGCAGTACTGCAGAAAGGTCGTCACCTTCCTCACTCAACATATTCCGGAACTCCAGGGCTTCAATAGCTTCCAGGGCTTTTCCATAACGGATTTCCACATTCTCTGCTTCGCCCTCGCCTTCTTTAAAAAATTCGTAGATCACTTCGGCGTCATCAGTCAAGGCGACGGAGGTTTCATAATCTTCCACCCACTTCTTCTTATTCCGAAGTGTTTTCATAAAAGCTTCAGCTTCCTGTGGATTATTCCAGAAATTGGGGTCAAATGTTTTTTCTTCTTCGTTTTGTATCTCAATGCGCTTTCCTGCTACGTCAAAGATATTGCCTTAACGCTTCCAGGCGGTCACGAAGGTCTTGGAGTTGCTCGTTTGTAATCATGTCATTTCTGCGAAGGCGGAAATCTTGTCCCGTGCTCCATTGTTTTATTGAAGTGTAAAATTAAGGCTTCTGCAATTCAGAAAAAAGAAAAATAAAGATAGAGCGGGGTAGGGATGCTTTTTTATATATTTATAGCTTGTAGCTTTATTCAGATTTAAGACTACCTCCAAAGTTCAGCGTATGAAAAATATTTTCCTTTTAGCAATTCTCTTCGGAGGCTTTGCAGCCAACGCCCAGTTTTTAGATAAAAAGAAAAACCTTAAACAGTTTGAAGGCTATTTTAATTTTCAATACTCTGAAGCCGAGGGAGAGATTTACCTGGAAGTTCCGAAAGACAAATTAGAAGAAGAGTTTCTCTATGTACATTCACTCCGTACAGGATTGGGAAGCAATGATATTGGATTAGACCGCGGACAATTAGGAGATCAGGCTGTGGTTAAATTTGTGAAGAGCGGCCATAAATTACTCCTTTTTCAGCCTAATCTGAACTATCGAGCCAATACCGACAATGCTTTGGAAAAGAAATCTATTGCGGAAGCCTTTGCCACGTCAGTACTTTTTGGCTTTGAAGTAAAAGATACGGTGAACAATTCTTATTTAATAGACCTAACCCCATTTTTAATGGAGGATGCACATGGAGTTGCCAAAAGGTTAAAAGACGGGAAACAAGGAACGTACAAAATTGACAAAACCCGAAACTCTCTTTGGATGGAACGCACCAAATCCTTTCCCGATAATACAGAGTTTGAAGCATTGCTCACCTTTGTGGGGGAGCCAACAGGAAGAAACATTAGAAGTGTTGCACCAGATGCTAATTCAATTTCGGTGATACAGCACCATAGTTTTGTGAAACTGCCCGATAGTGCTTATTCCCCCAGAAAATTCGATCCGCGCAGTGGTTCTTTCTCAATTTCCTATCAGGACTATAGTACTCCCATTTGGGAGCCGCTTACCAAACGTTTTATTACACGTCACAGACTGGAAAAGAAAAATCCGACAGCAGCAAAAAGCGAAGCTAAAGAGCCAATTGTATATTATCTGGACCCAGGAACACCAGAGCCAGTGCGTTCTGCCTTATTAGAAGGTGCCCGTTGGTGGAATCAGGCTTTTGAGGCTATTGGTTATACTAACGCTTTTCAGGTAAAATTGCTTCCAGCAGATGCAGACCCTATGGATGTGCGCTACAATGTGATACAGTGGGTGCATAGAAGCACCCGAGGCTGGAGTTACGGGGGTAGTGTGATAGATCCAAGAACAGGTGAAATAATCAAAGGCCATGTAAGTTTGGGAAGTCTGCGAATCCGACAGGATTTTATGATTGCTCAGGCTTTGCTCAACAAACCTTTTGCAGAACGAGACGATAATTACCAGCCCATGTTGGAAATGGCATTGGCACGAATCAGGCAGTTGAGTGCGCATGAAGTAGGGCATACCCTGGGTTTTGCACATAACTTTGCCGCCAGTACTAACAACAGAGCAAGTGTTATGGATTATCCACACCCTACGCTAACGTTGAAAGGGAACGCTGTGGATTTTAGTAATGCGTATGCTACAGGAATTGGCGATTGGGATAAAGTGACGGTAGCCTATAGCTATAGTGATGTGCCTGAAAACACTCCTGAGACTTCTTACCTAAATGAAATTTTAGCTAATGCACAAAAGAAAGGATTGCGATATATAACCGATAGCGATGCAAGAGCTCAAGGGGGTGCTCATGCCAAAGCCCATTTATGGGACAATGGTAAAGATGCTTCGGAAGAGTTGGAGGCAATGTTAAAGCTTCGGAACCAGGCCATTGCTAATTTTTCTGAAGATAATATTAAAACAGGAGAACCTTACTCTGTGTTGGAAGATGTGTTTGTGCCACTGTATTTTTACCATCGTTTTCAAACCGAAGCTACTGTAAAACTCGTTGGTGGCATGGATTATAATTATGCAGTAAAGGGTGATGAGCAACGTATCCAAGAAGTCCTTCCAAAGAAAGCGCAAGAGAAAGCGCTGGACGCTGTTTTAGAAACTCTTAGCGTCGAAACCTTAGCAATTCCTGAGGACAAGTTGGAATTATTTCCACCACGCGCATACGGATACAACAGAAGCAGGGAGAGTTTTAAGAGTAACAATGGGGTTGCATTTGATGCTCTGGGAGCTGCAGCAACTGCCAGCGATATGACCTTAGAATTATTACTAAACCCAGAAAGGGCCAACAGGTTAATTCAGCAAAAAGCGTTGGATGGTAAAGCCTTGGGGATTGAAGACGTGTTGCAAAAAACTACTAGTGCTGTATTTTCTTCAACCGGGAACGATAGATATAAAAAGGAAGTACAACAAACAACTCAACATGTGTACTTGCAACGTTTAATGAATTTGGCGCTACACAGTAAAAGTATTACGCAAACCAAGGCGTTTGCGAATAAGGCTATCGAGGACTTTGCTTCAAATTTAAAAACTGACAATATCTTTGAAAAGCAATTGCTTCGGGACATCAAACAATTTTATGAAAAACCAGAAAACTTCAAGCAATTCTCAACTCCCACCATCCCGGATGGAAGTCCCATTGGAAGTTTTGAGTGCGTTGTACCAAATGATTAATTGTGTACATTTATAACACTAAACCTTAAAGCAATGAAAACACTTACCTCACTTTTTGTACTGTTTTTTTGTTACACCGTGGTAGCGCAAAAAGACATGGCTTCGGTAGAAGCACAAGTAGCAGATTTTACCACAAAACTTGAAAGCCGAAACATAGATAATTATTTTACCACGATGCGGTATTGCAATGGAGAAACAAAAATGTTTGTGATGCCAGATGGTTCTCGCTGTGTTTCTCAGGGAACCTATGCTGCTGCGTACGTAGTCTGGATGGAAAATGAAGAAACTATGATTAAGAAAATTGACAACTGTGGTATGTTTGCTTCGGTAGCGCTTTCTTCTAATGAACTTTTTGAATTTTTTCAGGAACACGTGGAGGCACTTCAACAAAACAAGGTAAAACCCTATGAAATTGCAGGACGGGAAGGAGGTCCTTTGCAGCGAACTGAAATTAAAGACTGCCACAGAAAATACAGGTTCGTGGAAGAAGCTACAGAAGGGATGCAGGAATTTAAGCCCTTCGATTTAACCAATGAAGCACGCGAAAAAAATATTAATTACGACTACAATAAAGGTCTTGCAGTAACAAGTATGGAAGCCATGTTGGACAAAGTTATTGTGGAACTGGAAGCAAGTGTAAATTACAGACGTATGTAAAAAAAGCATACCGTTAAACACAGAATTAAAATCAATATGACAATCGATTTACGAAGCGATACCGTAACAAAACCTACGGAAGGAATGTTACAGGCTATTATGAACGCACAAACAGGCGACGATGTATATAAGGAAGACCCAACAGTAAACGAATTGGAAAGGCGCGTGGCAGATTTCCTCGGAATGGACGAAGCCCTGTTTTTTCCTACAGGTAGTATGGCGAACCAAGCCGCAATAAAATTACATACCCAGCCCGGAGAACAATTAATTTGCGATAAATGGGCCCATGTATATAATTACGAAGGCGGCGGCGTTTCCTTTAACAGCGGGGTTTCTTGTAAGTTAGTAGACGGAGATAGAGGGATGATTACAGCGCAACAAGTTCGTGAAAGTATCAATCCGCCAGATTTTTATCACAGCCCGTTAACGTCTTTAGTCTGTCTGGAAAATACGACCAACAAAGGCGGCGGTGCCTGTTACGATCTTGCTGAAATTAAAAAGATAAGAGAAGTTTGCGATACCCATAAACTTGGATTTCATTTAGACGGTGCTCGATTAATGAACGCTCTGGTTGCCACTGGCGAAGACCCGAAACGTTATGGAAAAATGTTTCATACGGTTACGTTGTGTTTTAGCAAAGGTCTGGGAACTCCGCTGGGAACTGTGCTGGCGGGAACATCTGAACTAATGAAAAACGCTATCCGCGTTCGTAAAATACTGGGTGGCGGGATGCGACAAGTAGGTTTTATGGCAGCAGCTGGTTTATTTGCGTTAGATAATAATGTTGACCGTCTAGCTGAAGATCATAAAAAGGCATTGAATATAGCAGATGTTTTGTCTCATGCACCCTATGTTTCAAAAGTTGAACGTACCGAGACTAATATTGTTATTTTTTACCTTGCTGAAGGAGTTAATGAAGAAAAATTTATGACCGATTTAGAAAATCAACAAATTCGGATCAGCAATATGGGGCAGGGGAAATTACGGGTTGTAACACATCTGGATTATACTAACACTATGCACGACAAATTTCTTTCCGTATTAAAAAACTATGCATAAAAAAACACACTTATATAAGTGTGTTTTTTTAAATAAACTTCAGCAACAAGGCTGATGAGTGATCCCGACAATAAGGCGGGATTGTATCGAAGCATTACTCAACTTCTTTAATTTCGGCTCCTGGAGCATTTTTCTTTACAGACTCAATTCCGTTATTTAACCCGGACTCTGCAGCATACATTTGGCTACTACCAATTACCTGACCGTTAGAAGCTTTCACATTAAAATGAAATTTTCCATTCTTAGCAGTTTTTTTCTCATAGCGGGCATCGTCTCCGCAATTTTTTTGTACAGATGCAATTCCGTTAGTCGCGGCTGCTTTTGAGTTGTACATTTCGCTTGAAAGGATTACTTGTCCGTTCCCAGCCTTTAATACAAAATGGTATTGATCGTTTTTTTTCTTTAGTTCAAACATATTACTTAGGTTTTATTAATTACTTTCTGTTAATGACCTAAATATCGCAAAAAAATGCCATTTGTGGAACTCTTTTATGTGAAAAAAATGATAAGACTTCAATGCTATGCATTTTATTCAGTAAACAGTAAGACCTGCATGTGCTTTGATTTAGTATATTTATACTTTTCACAGTACAAATAACCATCAACAGAAAGAAAAAGGTTCACAAGGTTGTGGGCCTTTTTTACTTTCCTAGCATTCCTTCCATGCCAGGAATATTGGGCATTCCTTCTTTTGCAACAGCTGCTAATTCGGCTTCATTAATACGTGTTGCTTTTTCAATTGCTTTGTTTAGTGTCAGGATTAAATAGTCTTCGAGTTGTTCTTTATCTTCTAGTAAAGTATCGTCTACTTCAATTGTTTTAATCTTCCGATTTGCAGTGAGAGTAACTTTCAACAATCCATCATTACTTTGCTCATCTACCATAACGGTATCCAGCCGTTTTTTTGTGGCTTCTACTTTGGCTTGGGTTTCTTTAATCTTACCCATCATTCCCATTAAATCTCCAAACATATTTTTAAATTTTATTATAGATGCAAATTTAGTACTTTGCATTTACTTTAATCAATCATAACTATATGAAAAATCTCACAATCATTTCCGTAGCTTGTCTTATTTTTGCCAGCGCTTGTAAAGACAACAAAACTTCAGAATCTAAAAAAGACATGGACGTAACCCCGCCAAAAGCTGAAAAAATTGCAAAAAATCTGGAAATGCACGGTGATGTACGACTGGATGAGTATTACTGGCTAAACGATAAGGAAAACCCAGAGGTGATTGATTACCTGGAACGCGAGAACGATTATTACGACAAGATAACAGCGCACACCAAAGATTTTCAGAAAGATTTGTTTGAAGAAATGAAGAGCCGTATTAAAGAAGACGATGCATCAGTTCCTTATTTCTACAATGGGTATTACTATATCACCCGCTATGAAACTGGAAAGGATTATCCAATTCATTCGCGTAAAAAAGGAAGTTTGGACGCAGAGGAGGAAATTATGTTTAACGTGAACGAACTTGCCGAGGGGCATTCGTACTACGCATTAAACGGAATTAATGTAAGTCCGGATAACAAATGGGCGGCGTATGGAGTAGATACCGTGAGCAGAAGGAAGTATACCATCCATATTAAAAATTTAGTTACAGGTGAGGTGATTCCAGAGACCATTCCGTTAACAACTGGTGGCTCTACCTGGGCCAATGACAGCAAAACATTGTTCTATACAAAAAAGGATGAGCAAACATTACGTAGCAATCAGATTTACCGCCACGTAAAGGGAACCGATACTTCAAAAGACAAACTAATTTTCACAGAAGAAGATGAAACTTTTGGAACGTATGTTTACAAAACAAAGTCTGAAGAATGGCTGGTGATTGGAAGTTATAGTACACTAACTTCAGAATTTCAAATATTAGATGCCAACAAACCCGAAGGCGATTTTAAAGTATTTCAACCAAGAACCCGTGGTTTGGAATACAGTATTTCACATTACGGCGATGATTTTTATGTAGTGACCAACCTGGACAATGCGACCAATTTTAAGTTAATGAAAACCCCTGAAACCAAAACCAGTCTGGAAAACTGGACAGAGGTAATTCCGCATAGAAAAGACGTGTTTTTAGAGGATGTAGATATTTTTAAGGACTATTTGGTTGTGAGTGAGCGTGACAATGGGTTAAATAAAATTCATATTAAAAGATGGGACGGAACGCAGGATTATTACCTTCCTTTTGAAAGTGAAACCTATACAGCGTCACCAACACAGAATATTGAATTTACCACCAAAATTTTACGTTATGCCTACAACTCTTTAGGTACTCCGGCCTCCGTAATAGATTTTAATATGGAAACCAAAGAGAAGGAAGTGATGAAGCAAACCGAAGTACTGGGAGGCAAATTCGATCCAGCTAATTATGAAGAAAAGCGAGTTTGGGCTACAGCAACAGACGGTACTAGGATTCCGGTAAGTATGATTTATAAAAAAGGCATTAAAATGGATGGTTCTAACCCGTTGCTGCAATACGGCTATGGAAGTTACGGCGCCACCATCGATCCTTACTTCTCTTCTGTACGCCTAAGTTTGTTGGATAGAGGTTTTGTGTATGCCATTGCCCACGTGCGTGGAGGACAGTATTTAGGAAGACAATGGTACGAAACCGGAAAGCTGTTGACCAAAAAGAATACTTTCACCGACTTTATTGACGTCTCAAGATTTTTAATTGCTGAAGGTTACACGTCTTCAGAGCATTTATATGCTTCAGGAGGATCTGCTGGTGGCTTGTTAATGGGGGCTGTAGTAAATATGGCGCCAGAATTATACAATGGGGTAGTAGCTTCGGTACCTTTTGTAGATGTGGTCACAACAATGCTCGACGATAGCATTCCTTTAACCACAGGAGAATATGACGAATGGGGAAACCCCAACGAAAAAGAGTATTACGATTATATGAAATCGTATTCGCCATACGACAATGTTAAAGCATTAAATTATCCGAATATGCTGGTAACTACAGGTCTGCATGACTCTCAAGTACAGTATTTTGAGCCTGCAAAATGGGTTGCCAGAATGCGTGATCTAAAAAAAGGAGATAACCTGCTTTTATTTCATACCAATATGGACGCAGGACACGGAGGTGCCTCAGGACGCTTTGAAGCTTTAAAGGAGGTAGCGAGGGATTATGCTTTTATTCTTGACTTGGAGGGTAAAACAGAGTAATTCAATTATTTCTCCTATCTTTGTACCCGAGTTTTAAAAAGTGCTGTGCGCTATTTAAGTGAACCTAACTCCTCTATATGAAAGAAATTAAGGCTTACTCGAATGTGTTGGAACTAATTGGCAACACGCCGTTACTACAACTCAATCGTATTACCTCACAAATGAAAGGGAATTTCTACGCGAAAGTAGAAGGATTTAACCCCGGACATTCGGCCAAGGACCGAATTGCACTTCATATCATTGAAAAGGCTGAAAAGCAAGGCATTCTAAAACCAGGCGATACAATTATAGAAACAACCAGTGGAAACACGGGGTTCAGTATTGCTATGGTAAGTGTTTTGAAGGGCTATAAATGTATATTGGCAGTGAGTTCAAAATCTTCCAAAGATAAGATCGATATGCTTCGTACCATGGGTGCGACTGTACACGTTTGCCCGGCTCACGTAGCTGCAGACGACCCACGTTCGTACTACGAAGTTGCTAAGCGTTTGCATTCTGAAATTGCAGACTCGGTATATATCAACCAATATTTCAATACTTTAAATATTGAAGCGCATTACGAATCTACAGGACCAGAAATCTGGAACCAAACCAACGGGCAAATCACCCATTTGGTAGCTTGTAGTGGTACGGGAGGAACTATTTCAGGAACAGCGCGTTTCTTAAAGGAGCAAAACCCTGATGTGAAAGTAATAGGGATCGATGCGTACGGATCTGTACTTCAGAAGTACCACCAAACACGAGAGTTCGATAAAAATGAAATTTATCCCTACCGAATAGAAGGATTAGGTAAAAACCTTATTCCTGCTGCAACCGATTTTGATAGCATAAATGCGTTTATTAAAGTAACGGATGAAGACAGTGCCCACGCTGCAAGAGAGCTTGCCAGAACCGAAGGGATCTTTGCAGGATATACCAGTGGTGCTGCCGTTCAAGGTCTTAAACAATTGAATGAAGAAGGTGTTTTTGACAAAGACAGCGTGGTGGTAGTAATTTTGCCAGACCATGGGTCACGTTATATGAGTAAGATTTACAGCGACGAATGGATGGAACAACAAGGGTTTATGGATGCTGAAAAAGAAGTGGAAGAAAACATTCAGTACGTTAAATAATACTGTTTTAAAATAATGATGGAACCCGATACCATGTGTATCGGGTTTTTTATTGCCATTGTGTTTCTGAAATGGCAAATTACATTGCCATCATGAATAAAATACCTATTTTTGCATTTCGTATTGAAACAAAAGCGTATTGATGAAAGATTTATTCGATAAAATTTACAAAGACAAAGGGCCGTTAGGCAAGTGGGCTGAGCAAGCAGAAGGATACTTTGTATTCCCTAAATTGGAAGGTCCCATTAGTAACCGAATGAAGTTTAATGGCAAGGAGGTAATTACCTGGAGTGTCAATGACTACTTAGGACTTGCTAATCACCCCGAAGTGCGTAAAGTAGATGCAGAAGCAGGAGCCAAGTATGGTTCTGCCTATCCGATGGGTGCGCGTATGATGAGTGGTCATACAGATTTACACGAGCAACTGCAAGACGAGCTGGCTGCTTTTGTGAAAAAGGAAGCTGCATACTTATTGAATTTTGGATACCAGGGAATGGTTTCTACCATAGACGCCCTTGTTTCTAAAGACGATGTAATTGTGTACGATGTAGACGCCCATGCCTGTATTATCGATGGAGTCCGCCTTCATTTAGGGCAGCGTTTTACCTACAAGCACAACGATATGGAAAGTATCGAAAAAAACCTGAAGCGTGCCGAAAAAATGGCTGAAAAGACAGGAGGAGGAATTCTTCTCATTTCTGAAGGTGTTTTCGGGATGCGCGGTGAGCAAGGTAGATTGAAAGAAATAGTAGCGCTTAAGAAAAAATATAATTTTCGCTTATTTGTGGATGACGCACACGGTTTCGGAACCTTAGGTAAAACAGGAGCTGGAGCAGGTGAGGAGCAAGGAGTACAGGAAGATATTGATGTATACTTCGCAACTTTTGCAAAATCTATGGCAAGTACAGGAGCCTTTATAGCAGGGGATGAGGAAATCATGAATTACCTGAAATACAATCTGCGTTCGCAAATGTTTGCCAAGTCACTACAAATGCAGCTGGTAGAAGGTGCTCTAAAGCGTTTGGATATGTTGCGCACCATGCCAGAGCTTAAAGAAAAGCTTTGGGAGAATGTAGACGCATTGCAAGGCGGATTAAAAAAACGCGGATTCGATATTGGAACTACGCAAAGTTGTGTGACCCCGGTGTATCTTAAAGGAAGTATTCCGGAAGCCATGGCTTTGGTAAAAGACCTTCGTGAAAATCACGGAGTATTCTGTAGTATTGTAGTATATCCTGTAATCCCAAAAGGGCTTATTTTATTGCGTATGATTCCAACGGCTACACATACTATGCAAGATATTGAAGAGACATTGGAAGCTTTTGACGCTATTAGAGAACGTTTGGAGAATGGAACGTATAAGCGTTTATCTGCAGCCGTTGCACAAGCAATGGGGGAGTAAAATAAAGTACGATTTACGAACGACGAAGTTCTAAAAAAATATATAATAAAGCCTGCTCAAATTGAGCAGGCTTTGTTTTTTGTAAAAAGAGCTTTATTAGTTACTAATTGCTGTTAGCAATACCTTTGCGATTTCTTCCTGTTGCGTATTGTCCATTAAGATCTTGCTGTCTTCAGCGTTTGATAAGAAACCGAGTTCAACAGCTACAGATGGAGCTTCACTGTTTTTAAGCACGAAAAAATTTGCCTGTTTTACTTTGGACGTTGAGAAAATTCCTTTGGATTCCATAGCATTTACTACCTTTTGTGCTAAATTTTCAGAAGAGATAGGTTCCTTTCCTTTATCTGCATAAAAAACATCCATTCCAGAAATTTCAGAATTGTCGTTATCATTTACATGAAGCGAAAGCACCCTATCGGGTTTCAGGTTGTTTAAAAATTGAACGCGCTCCTGTAAAGAGATATAAGAATCACTTGTTCTGGTAAAGTGTAATTGAATATTGGGGTCTTTATTGAGCAATGCCATTTTAATAGCAATTTGCTGTACAATTTCTTTTTCTAGTAAGGTACCGTTGGAAGTTCCCGAATCTTCACCTCCATGCGAGACATCAATAACAACAACTATTGGTTTTTCTGAATTTTCTTGAAATGTAGTAAAGGCAAGAGAAGCGATTACACATAATGCTAGTAGCACTTTTGCAATGGTTTTCATAACGTATTGGTTTAGGATTAGTAGTATAAAAACTAAACTTCAACAAAATTTATTGTGCAAACTCTTGCTATGAGCTCTCTGTAAAACAACTAAATTGATTTCCTAAACGTACTTCGTTTCTTATGCATTTGAGGTTCGTAGTCTTTCCAAAGTAATTGTACCGCAGTATTTTCTTCCAGTTCTGGGTTGGTTTCAACCTTGTCAATTCCTTTGCTATTAAAAAGATGTTGCATTTCTTCAAAAACAATGGCAGTCACTCCTTTTCCCTGGTATTCTGGATCTATTCCTATTAAATAGAAAGCAGCGCGGTCGTTTTTACGTTGTGCCTGCCATAAATGATACCAGCCAAAAGGAAATAGCTTTCCGTTGGCTTTTTTAAGGGCTTTTGTAAACGAAGGCATTACAATACTAAACGCTATGAGTTTTCCTGATTCATCTTTAATACAGGTGATGTAATCTGGATGTATAAAACTGAAGTATTTTTCTTTGTAATAATCTATCTGGTATTGCTGAATGGGTACAAAAGTTTGTAAGGTATTGTATGTTTTATTTAGCAAGCCGAACATTTCATCCACATATGGTAAAATTTCTTTTTTGTCTTTAAACCGAATCACAGATAAGCCATACCGTTCTCTGATGATTCTTGAAAACTTAGCCACTTTTTCTTTAATGGAAGGTGGAATACTCAGCTTGTACTCTACCCATGTAGCTTGTGTTTTAAAGCCTAATTGCTTAAAATGTTCTTTGTAATAAGGGTAGTGATACCAGGTTATCATGGTGTTCATTTCCTCATAGCCATCAACCAAAATACCCGCTTTTTCCATATTACTGAAGCCTACAGGTCCTTCAGCATACTCTAAATTGAGTTCCTGTCCTTTTTCGTACACCTTTTCCAGCAATGCTTTGGTAACTTCAATATCGTCCACCACATCAAACCATCCAAAACGGACTTTCTTTTTTCCCTGTTCGTTTATTTCAAGGTGATTTATAATGACAGCAATTCGGCCGGCTATCACTCCATCTTTATACGCTAGATAATAGTCAGCTTCAGCATTTGCGAAGACTGGGTTTTTATCGCTATCCAGCGTTTCTAATTCATCTTTAATAAGAGGAGGAACCCAATACGCACAGTTTTTGTACAACGAAAATGGAAACGTTACAAACTGTTTCAATTGTGAAGGGTTGGTTACTTGGGTAATTTTAATCATTAGAGTCTGCTACTAGTTAAGTCCACCATCGTCACCGCCATCGCCACCATCATCACCATCATCTTCAAAGCCATCTTTTCTTTTATTTTTCTTTGCTTTTTTTTCTCCTTTTTCGGCTCTTCGTTTGTCACGACCTGCTTTTCCTTTTTCTTCAATAAATTCGTCTTTGTCATGCATGTCAAACCTATAGGCCACACCGGCTCTTGCTTCCCAAAATGAGGGGGTGTCTTTAAAGTTAAGGGCTCCAGAAAGATCTACGTGTAAATTGTTTGTAATAAGTACTGCGGCACCCCCACGAAATATTTGATCTGCATAAAAATCACTTTTAAACCCTTGGTTTTCAACAAATATGGAGAAATACCTATTGGTAGCGTGCGTTAGGGTAAGGATATACCCATAGGTGGGGAAGTCTGTACCAATACGATCTGCAATAATATTGGTTACAAAAACAAACCCTCCTATCCAGTTATTTTGGGTAGAGAGAACTACTTTCGGGCTAATTTCTGCTTCGGCACTTGGGGTAAATCGGTTGTCGGCAAAATCGAAATTAGCTCCTGCATATACAGAAACTGCCGGGATTAAATCTTTCCATTGAAAACGATTATTGGCTTTCCAGCTATACAGGTTGGGGCCTTCCAGTTCCATTTTTCGATAGGGGTCATATACTAAATATTTTGCCCCAATGGTATTACTTCTAAAGTTGGAAAATTTATCTTCAGTTACTAGACTTCCCCTGGTAATTTCGCCACTATTGTTACGGTATTCTCCAATAATGCTCACTTCCAACTCTTCCCGCCACACCCCATAACGAACTGAATAATCCCATCCAAATGTAGTGTAGTCTGTACCTAAAAGGTCATGTTTTTCACTTCCGTAACTGAACCCGGTCTCAAACTGCAAAACATTCGTGCCCACAGCAAAAGCACCCTGAGAGACTCCTGGGCGGTTGGTATTAATCATTTCGGTGTATTGGGCAGTGCTACAGAACGGTAGCAGAAATAGGCAACAAAGAAAGAATTTGAATATTTTCATAGTTGTTCGATTCTAGTCAAAGATAGTATTTTATCATTATTTTAATACGTGCTAGCCACCTTTTTTATGACGCATATTGTACTTTTGAAGTTTAAAGTTACAATCCTAAATATGGACTTTCTTAAAACGGTACTAATCGTGCTTTTGGTATTTTTTGCGCTCCGCTTTTCTTGGAAGCTGGCAAAACCTTACCTTTTTAAATACATCGCTAAGAAAATGGGGCAACGGTTCGAAAAGTCGTTTGGCGCTAACCCTTTTAGTGAAAACCCTTTTCAGCAAACTCAAAAAAAAGAAAAAGAAGGCAAGGTAACTATAGACAGAGATACCCCCAATACCAGAAAGAGTTCTAAAACGGTTGGAGAGTATGTAGATTTTGAGGAAGTAGATTAGTGCTTCGATACTAGTTTGTTCGTACCTCACAAAATCACTCAGTATGACTTAGGTTTCAGTTATTTTAAATCTTAGGAAGGCATCTATCCATATTTTTTTAAAATTGCACCCGTATATTATTTTCATTCCCATCGTTTCTTTCAGGTTAGTTTCGTAATTTTCCACTTCTATTTTAGTAAGCTCACCTATGAACGTTTCAGTAAAGAAGTTTCTTCCGCATCTTGTTGTTTTAGTCCTTTTTGTAATTACAGCCCTGGCATATTTTAGTCCTGTGTTACAAGGCAAAGCAATTTTCCAGAGTGATATCATGCAATATAGAGGGATGGCCAAGCAGCAGAACGATTTCCGGGAAGCTACAGGTGAAGAAACCTACTGGACCGATTCGGCTTTTGGGGGCATGCCCACCTACCAGTTGGGAGCAAAATATCCACATAACTATATTAAGAAATTAGACACGACGCTTCGGTTTTTACCACGCCCGGCCGATTATCTTTTTCTGTATTTTATAGGGATGTACATTCTCTTTCTTGTACTGAAAGTTGACTATAAATTAGCTTTTCTGGGTGCTTTGGCATTTGGATTTAGCACCTACCTTATTATTATTTTAGGTGTAGGGCATAATGCAAAAGCCCATGCAATTGCCTATATGCCCCTGGTGTTGAGTGGAATTATTCTCACCTTTAAAGGAAGGTACCTCTGGGGGTTCCTGTTAACCACGGTCGCTATGGGGCTGGAGTTGGTTACCAATCACTTCCAGATGACGTATTATCTACTCTTGTTAGTGATTTGTATTGGGATTGCTTATTTGATAGATGCTTTCAAGAAAAAAATGCTTCCTCATTATTTTAAAGCAGTTGGTATCATGGCGATTGGCGTATTAATTGCCGTGGGCCTCAATGCCACCAATATTTTAGCAACTAAAGAATATGCAGACACCTCTACGCGTGGGAAAAGCGAACTCACCATTAACCCAGATGGGACCCAAAAGAAAACTATTGAAGGTTTAGACTATGAATATATAACTGAATACAGTTACGGAAAGCTAGAAAGCTTTAACCTGCTCATTCCACGTTTTATGGGAGGTGGTAGTAGCGAACCTTTACCCGAAGATGGCGAGACTGTAGAAGCTCTTATTAAAATGGGGGCTTCCCCTCAGGAGGCTAATCAGGTGTTGCAACAATTACCTGTATATTGGGGCGATCAGCCCATTGTCGCTGCTCCAGCTTATATAGGGGCTATTCTATTGTTTTTGGCAGTTGTAGCATTGTTTTTAATCCGTGGAAGGCTAAAATGGTGGGCGGTTGCTGGATTGTTGCTGAGTCTCTTTCTATCGTGGGGACAAAATTTCGATGTACTTACAAGGTTTTTTATTGATACTGTGCCTTTATATGATAAATTTAGAGCAGTTTCTTCTATACAAGTACTTATTGAATTAATAATTCCAATTCTTGCAATTGTAGGCTTGCATCAATTTTTCAGCGAATTTACCAAAGAAGAAAAGCGGAAGAAGGCATTGCTTTTTTCCACGGGAATTTTAGGAGGAATTATAGTTCTATTTATGTTGCTAAAAAATGCTATCCCGGGATTCGATTTTGCGAGTCCGTATGATGCAGGTATTCGTGAGCAATTAGGGAATGAGCTGGTAGAAGCTGTTCGAGCAGACCGCGCCTCCCTTTTTATGAAAGATGCACTACGCTCCTTGGTTTTAATACTATTAGCTGCAGGGGCTTTATGGTTCTTCCTGAAAGATAAACTTAAGCAAACTCCGGTAATTGGTATATTGATCGTACTTGTATTATTTGATTTAGTGGGAGTCGATAAGCGGTATGTTTCGAATGACGATTTTGTCCAAAAAAGAATCGTGGAACAACCTTTTCAAATGAGTGCTGCCGATGAAATGATTTTAAAAGACGATGGGCATTTTCGTGTCTATGACGCTACCAATAATGCTTTTAACAGTGGGGCAGCAAGTTATTATCATAACGCTTTAGGTGGGTATCATGCTGCAAAACCTGGCAGAATGCAGGACATTGCAGATTTTTACTTGTACAATGGCGATGTGGGTATTATGAATATGCTGAATGTAAAGTACTTCATTGTTCAAAATAAAGGAGGCGGTCCCGTAGCACAACGAAATCCATACGCAAATGGACCTGTTTGGTTTGTGGAAAACGTTCAATTTGCTGAAACTGCCGACGCGGAGATTCAATTGTTGGATAGTCTGGACACCAAGAAAACAGTAATTGTTCATTCAGAATTTAAAGATCAACTTCCGTTGGAAAGTATACAGCGTGATAGCACAGCTACCATAGAATTAGTGCAACACCAACCCAACCATTTAACGTACGAAGCAAGTACAAAAAGCCCGCAAATGGCCGTTTTTTCTGAAGTATACTATCCGGAAGGGTGGAATGCATACATTAATGGAAAACCAGCCGAGTATATCCGAGTAAATTATGTATTACGTGGTATGAAAGTGCCGGCCGGAAATAATAAAATTGAATTCAAATTTGAAGCGGCTGTAGTTAAAAAGGGGAGCAGTATAGCCCTTGGAAGTAGTATGCTGCTGGTGTTAATCTTACTGGGTGGGTTGTTTTTTACCTTTAAAAAGAAAAAAGAAACTAACTCGTAATGAAACGAGTCCTCATCATAACTTATTATTGGCCACCCGCTGGAGGACCTGGTGTACAACGGTGGTTGTATTTTGTAAAATACTTTCGGGAGTTTGGGATTGAACCTGTGGTGTATATTCCAAAAAATGCACATTATCCGTTACAAGATGAGAGTTTTGTTGCTGAAGTACCCTCAGATATTGAACTTATTAGTCAGCCAGTCCAGGAGCCTTATAAAATTGCCAAATGGTTTTCAAAAAAGAAAACCAAAGAAATGAGTAGTGGTATCATTGCCAAGAAAAATCTTTCAGCAGTAGAAAAATTGTTGCTTTATATTCGAGGGAACTTTTTTATTCCAGACGCCAGAGTTGGTTGGGTAAAGCCCTCGGTCGTGTTTCTGAAAAAATATTTAACCGAACACCCTGTTGACACAGTTGTGACTTCCGGGCCACCGCATAGCCTGCATCTTATTGGACTTCAACTTAAAAAAGAATTGGATGTTGCTTGGCTGGCAGATTTCAGAGATCCCTGGACTACTATTCACTACCACGATTCCTTACGCTTAACCAAGAAATCACAAAAAAAACACAAACAGTTAGAGGCTGAAGTTTTGCAAACCGCGGATACGATAACTGTAACCAGCCCAACTACAAAAAAGGAATTTGAAGCCATTACAAACCGTCCTGTTAAGACAATCACTAACGGTTTTGAACGTAAAGAAACCATCACTACAAATCTGGATGCTAAATTTTCGATTGCACATATAGGTTCTTTACTAAGCGAACGGAACCCTGCGTTACTTTGGGAAGTTTTAAATGAACTGGCATATAAGGTTGAAGGATTCCGGGAGGATCTTGAGATAGTACTGGCTGGGGTAGTAGGGGAAGAAATTTCAGAAAGTGTTTCAAGTTTTGGGTTGTCTCAAAACCTTCGGAATGTTGGGTATGTTTCACATAAGGAGGCGCTTCAGTTACAGCACAATGCACAGTTGTTATTATTGTTAGAAATTGATAGCCCGGAAACCAGAGCCATCATCCCTGGAAAGTTGTTCGAATATATTAGAGCCGAACGTCCTATCATAGCCATAGGCCCTGATGGGAGTGATATAAAAGCGGTTCTGGAAGAATCTAAAAGTGGGACATTCTTTACTTCTGCTGAAAAGAAACAGCTGAAAACTTCAATAGTAGATTTTTATAAAGCTTATAAAAATGATGGAATACAGGGTGGTGCTGTACATATTTCAAAATATACACGAAAGCATTTAACGAAAAAAATGGCTCAAATCCTGAAGGAGTTATAAATACGAAATCCCCGGTCATCGCACTTGCGAATCACAGGGATTTCTAACTAACCAACCAAAAAATTTTAATTTCCTCTTCCTCTTCGGGTGTTTTTACTACGAGTGCTGGTATTACCTCGTGACGAAGAAGCTCTTGATTTACTTGCTCTGGTATTTCTTTTAGTTACCGAGCTTTTTGATGTACGACTACTAGCTTTTCTAGAGGTTGTAGCTTTTCTAGTATTTGTCGTGCTTCTTTTTTGAGCTACTATTCTTTTAGAACTACCACGATTAGTCGTTACTTTTCTATTAGATGTATTTCCTCTGGATTTTGTAGCAGTGCCGCGATTGTTTGTCGACCTGCTCTTTGCTAGGGTACCACGACTGTTTCCAGTGGAGCGACTTTTACTGATAGTCCCTCTGTTGTTTTTTGCAATTCCACGGGTACTATTACTTCGTGTTTGTTTAGATACAGTACCTCTAGTGTTATTGGTTCCTCTGTTTTTTGTTAGCGTTCCACGGGTATCTCTGGCTCTGGAATTTCCACGGTCGTTTCTGTTACTAGACAATCCTGTTCTGCCAGTACTTCTGGAATTTCTTACCATAGTGTTGCTACGGTTAGGGTTATAACTACGGTTTACAGCAGTTCTGCCATTTTGATAGTGTATACGACTTCCTGGTCTATAAAAATCTCTTCTTCCATTTGCATAGCCGCGATTGTAGCCTCTGGCATAATGTTGTCTGTGGTATGCCCAACCATATCGTCTTGGCGTATAATATCTTCTGTAAGGATAGTCATACACTATACAGCTGTTATAAACAGGGACTGCATAATATACGTGCCATGGGCGGTACACGTAATAGCGATTCCAAGGGCTTATAAACCCTGTGCAATGAGAAAAATAACCGTAGTTGTTATAATGAACTACTAAGCTCCCTACATTTACAATACGACGGTTGTTATAGCGTATTTCAACTTCTCCAGCCTGAATGATACGTCCAAATTCATCATAATAAATAGGGACATCTTCCACTTGTACTACAGCTCCATAATCGTCATACTGTACGTACATATCGTAATTGTACCCAGAATTATAGGATATACTCACCCCAGGGGTGCTTACGTTTACATTTATATTTTCGCCTCTGTTGCCCCCTACATAAACAAAATCGAACTGACCATCCGGGAAAACCGAAAATTCTACGGCTCCTTCAGTAAAAATATACGATTTACCATCGTATGCATTTAAGGTGGTTTCTTCATTCACATTGTTATTAGCCGAAACTGTTAAGGTGAAAAGAAACAAACTGCTGAATACTAAAAATAGCTTTTTCATAATTTTGAGATTTAAATTGTACTTGCTTTTAAATTTTGGTCAGCTTATACGCTTCAATTAAAACAACGACCGTGCCAAAAATGTAACTAACTGATTTACAGTATCTATTAAAACGAATAGTGTTTTGTTTCAAAAAAAAACCTGCTGTTTCAAAGATTGAAAGCAGCAGGTTTAACTAACCAACCAAAAAAACTATGTATTCTTATGTGTCTTTATATGTTTACCAATTCTGTGCAGATATTCTGTATTATAAATTGGTTAGTATGTAGATTACAATCATCGTGCCATACTATTTTTAGGTGAATATTTTGAACTGAGAATGGTTCAGGCCAGCTTTTCCTTTAGATAAGGAGCGGTTAAAGAGCCTTTGGTTTTTGCAACTTCTTCGGGCGTACCTTGTGCTATTATTTTTCCGCCTTTGGTTCCGCCTTCAGGACCTAGATCTATAATGTGATCTGCACATTTAATAAGATCAAGGTTATGCTCTACAACTATAACTGTGTGGCCGTTGTCTAGTAATGCATAGAAAGAGGCTAATAATTTTTTAATGTCATGGAAGTGTAATCCGGTAGTGGGTTCATCAAAAATAAAAAGAGCCTTTTCTTTGGTGTTTCCTTTAATTAAGAAGGAAGCCAGTTTAATACGCTGTGCTTCCCCACCCGATAATGTGGACGAACTTTGCCCTAATTGCACATACCCTAAACCAACATCTTGAAGAGGCTGTAATTTACTGGTAATTTTGGTTTCGTTTTGCTGTCTGAAAAAGGAGATGGCATCGTCTACAGTCATTTGCAGGATGTCATTAATATTGGCCTCATGAAACTTTACCTCCAAAATTTCTTTTTTGAAACGCTTTCCGTTACACGTATCGCATTCCAAATGTACATCGGCCATAAATTGCATCTCTATGGTAACTTCACCTTCACCTTTACAGGTTTCACAGCGACCGCCATCTACATTAAAACTGAAATGTTTTGCTTTGTACCCACGAATATCACTCAGCTTTTGCGAAGCGTATAAATTTCTGATATCGTCATACGCTTTTATATACGTAACAGGATTACTCCGGCTGGAACGTCCAATTGGGTTTTGGTCTATAAACTCTACATTCTTAACGCTGTTAAAGCTTCCTTCCAGTTCGGTAAATTGCCCGGGCTTTTCCCCAAAACCGTTAATCTCTCTTTGTAGTGCGGGATATAGAATTTTCTTTACCAGGGTACTCTTACCACTGCCAGAAACACCAGTTACTGCAGTAAAGGCTCCTAAAGGAAAGGTAGCGTCAATATTTTGAAGGTTGTTCTGTCGGGCTCCTGTAACAGTAATCACGCTCTTTGATGTCCGCCGTTTTGCGGGAACATCAATTTTAAGCGACCCGTTTAAATAACCTGCGGTAAGTGAATCGCCTTTTAATATTTCAGTAAAAGTTCCTTGGTTCATAATTTCACCACCAAACGTGCCGGCTTCAGGACCAATGTCTATAATCTCATCTGCAGCTTTCATGATATCCTCATCGTGCTCTACAACAATTACAGTATTGCCCAGATCACGTAACGATTTTAGAACTACAATCAGGCGTTCGGTATCTTTTGGGTGGAGCCCAATACTGGGTTCGTCTAGAATATACATGGAACCAACCAAGCTACTCCCCAGCGAAGTGGCTAAATTAATTCGCTGGGATTCCCCACCAGAAAGTGTGTTACTTTTTCGGTTTAGGGTGAGATAGCTAAGGCCTACATCCATTAAGAATGCAAGGCGGTTATTAATTTCAAGTAATAATCTCTTGGCAATTTTTTGCTCGTATTTGTCTAAGGTAAGCTCCTTAAAAAAACCAGCCAATTCATCCAGTGGCTTATTCACTAGATCCTGAATGGAGGTCTTGTTTATTTTTACATAGGAAGCTTCGGGACGTAATCTTTTTCCGTGACAGGTACTACATTTTGTCTTTCCCCGGTAGCGAGACAACATTACCCGGTTCTGAATTTTATAATTTTTTGACTCTAAGTATTTAAAGAAATCGTTTAACCCTTCAAAATGCTCGTTACCTTCCCAAACCAGCTGTTTCTGTTCTTCGGTAAGTTGAAACCAGGGTTTGTGAATTGGAAAATCGAATTTATAAGCATTGTTTACTAGTTGATCCCGATACCACCCCATACTATCACCCCTCCAGGGAAAGATTGCATTATCGTAGATGGAGAGTGCCGTATTAGGAATTACCAATTCCTCATCAATGCCTATTACATCTCCATAGCCTTCGCAGGTAGGACAAGCACCATATGGATTATTAAAACTGAATAAATGAACATTGGGTTCTAAAAAGGTAATCCCATCTGCTTCAAACCTGTTATTGAATTCGCGACTACTTCCGTCTCCTAAATTTTCAATATAAAGTTCCCCTTTTCCTTCAAAAAAGGAAACTTCTATTGCATCGGCCAGCCTGTTGTAGAAATCTTCTTCATCTTTAGTGATCACACGGTCTACAACTAATTGTAAATTTTTCGGGAGGTTTTTAGTTAATTCATCAATCCTAACGACCGACTCGTTTACTTTTACACGGGCATACCCTTGTTGGGCGAGCGCCTGTATTTTATTCTCCATTGTTCTACCCTCTTCTAGATAAATAGGGGCGAGGAGGAGCAGTTTTTCACCTTCAGGAAAAGTTTTAATGTATTCAATTACATCAGTTACGGTGTCTTTTTTTACTTCAGTACCGCTGGCAGGAGAATAGGTTCTACCAATCCTGGTAAAGAGTAACTTTAAGTAATCGTAAATTTCAGTGGAGGTGCCTACCGTAGAACGGGTATTGGTTGTATTTACTTTTTGTTCAATGGCAATAGCTGGAGCAATTCCTTTAATTGCATCTACTATTGGTTTATCCAGCCTTCCTAGGAATTGGCGGGCATAAGAAGATAAACTTTCAACATAGCGACGCTGCCCTTCAGCATATAACGTATCGAACGCTAAACTTGATTTACCACTACCAGATAACCCTGTAATGACCACCAATTTATTTCTGGGAATCGCTACCGAAATATTCTTAAGGTTGTGCAATTTTGCCCCCTGAATAATAATATTCTTTTTAGTATCTAGCGTTTCGGTGTCCAAGACTTTCAGCTACTTTTTGTTGTTAATTTGTTCCGTAAAATGAAGGTGCAAAGATACTATTCTGAAAGCATCTTTTCAGGGTATCCTCTTGTTTTTTAGGATGAAATAACTAAAATTTAGAACATTTATTTCAAATTAAGAAAAGCTTAACAAACCCACTGATTTTGTAGGATATTACAGGAATCACTATGAAAAATTTACAATTATTTTAAGAAAAAACTCACAAATAATTTGCATTTCACAATTCTTTGTTCTTATATTTACCCCTAACAACGAGATTAATAAAAATTATTGCCTATAGCATATTACTACTTTTAAAATTTATTATTGAAGCAACTTGCCAACCAAAATGCATAGTTGTTTAATTTAGAAAGTATTGATATGAAAAAAAGCATAGTTACCGATGCATCTTTGGTAAGTGCATACATGCAAGGCAATGAATCTGCACTAGGCGATCTAATCACTCGCCACAAACAAAGAATTTACAGTTTTATTTATTCCAAGGTTTTTGACCGTGATGTGGCCGAAGATATCTTTCAGGATACCTTTATTAAAGTTATCAGAACTTTAAAAAGAGGAAAATATAATGAAGAAGGAAAATTTCTACCCTGGGTAATGCGTATTGCTCACAACTTGGTTATTGACCACTTTAGGAAGAATAATAGAATGCCAAAATTTGAAAACAATGACGATTTCAATATTTTTTCGGTCTTGTCTGATGGTGCTTTAAATGCTGAGAAGCAACTTATTAAAGGCCAGGTAGAGAACGATGTGAGAAGGCTCATTCAGGAGTTGCCGGTAGATCAAAAAGAAGTACTTGTTATGCGAATGTACAAGGACATGAGTTTTAAAGAAATTAGTGAGCAAACAGGGGTTAGTATTAATACTGCCTTAGGAAGAATGCGGTATGCGCTTATTAATTTACGTAAAGTAATTGATAAACACAATATTGTATTGACAAACTAACACAATAAAGATTTGTTTAGACCGTTATTAGGTAACATTAACCTCAAAAATACGTTCTATGCAAAAAATGTACTCTGAAACGCCACGACCGGAACACGTGGAGAAAAATTTAGTTCCTAAGGGAGAGACCATTAAGTTTCTCCTGGATTATTCGAAGGCTTTAAGTGTTATAGATTATAATAAATTGAAGTTTGAAGCACTTCTAAACTAAACTTTGGAAAACCCCGGAAATTCACCACTTCTGGGGTTTTTTGCGTTTTATTTGTATTACTTTTTCTTCTTTTTGTAGTATTCGTTTAGCACTGTTTTTCTACCAATGGTTTTGGTGATTATATCTTTTTCCAAGTCCCACCCCCGTGCCTGGCAATACTGCCTTCCATACCATATTATTTGCAGATGTAGTTTGTTCCATATCTCTTTAGGGAATAATCTCTTGGCGTCCTTTTCAGTCTGGGTTACATTTTTTCCATTGGTAAAACCCCACCGATACATCAATCTATGAATATGTGTGTCTACAGGAAAAGCTGGAATCCCAAACGCTTGAGATACAACCACACTGGCTGTTTTATGACCTACCGCAGGAAACTCTTCTAATGCTGAAATATCCTGAGGAACCTTCCCGTCGTATTTTTCAATTAAGATTTTGGAAAGCCCATGAATACCCTTCGATTTCATAGGAGATAGCCCTACCGGTTTTATGATGTCGCGAATTTCTTCCACGGATAGCTTTACCATATCATACGGATTATCGGCTACTTCAAATAATAAAGGCGTAATTTTATTTACGCGTACATCGGTGCTTTGTGCCGAAAGTAACACGGCAATTAACAGGGTATATGGATCTTTATGGTCTAAAGGGATTGGAATTTCCGGGTAGATTTCATTTAACGTATCTATAACGAACTGTACCTTTTCTTGCTTGGTCATTTTACGTATTTTTATACAAAAATAAACTATGAAAACATTACAAGCTGGCGATACGGTGCCAAATTTTACAGTAAATGACGAAGCTGGAAATAAAGTATCTCTTTCAGATTACAAAGGAAAAAAACTAATCGTTTTCTTTTATCCAAAAGCAAATACCCCAGGTTGCACAGCCGAAGCCTGCAATTTGCGCGACAATTATAAGGAGTTACAAAACGCAGGCTATTCCTTATTAGGGGTAAGTGCCGATACCGAGAGAAAACAATCCAACTTTAAAAATAAGTTCGACTTCCCTTTTCCATTATTAGCCGACGTTGACAAAGAAGTCATAAACGCATTTGGTGTGTGGGGCCTCAAAAAGTTCATGGGAAGAGAATACGACGGAATTCACCGTAAGACATTTTTAGTAGATGAAAATGGAACGGTAGAACGCGTAATTGATAAAGTAAAAACCAAAGACCACACAGCGCAAATTCTGGAAGCTTAGATTGTAAAAGCAAAGCATAAAAAAATTCCTAGGTATAAAAAATCCCACAAATTGTGGGATTTTTATTGCGTTTTGAAGACTAACTAACTTATTTTTCAGCAATCTCAGTTCTCAGACTTTCTTGATGGCTAAACAGGTGCTTTTGTTTTATAATATCAGAAACTCCTTTTGGCAACATTTTTTCCCATCCTTCTTCATTGTTTTCGATCATTGAGAGCACTTCTCTTGAGAAAATATTGAGAATATCTTTATTAAAGTCTTTTATATCTACAACCTTTCCGTTGTATTTAAAGAACTTATAAAGCTCTTTCATACGCGGATGTACTTTTAAGTTCTCGCTATTGGTATATTCGCCCGTTTCTGGGTCACGCATTGGGTACAGATATACTTTCAAGTCTTTAAAGAATAATTTCCCAAAGGCCTCCAGAATACCACCGCTTAAGTGACGGTAGTACTTTTCGTCGAAAATATCTACAAGATTGTTTACACCCATGGCAAGACCTAAGCGCATTTTAGTATAGCGGGAAAAGTATTCCACCAGTTTATAATATTCCTGAAAATTGGATATCATTACTGTATGCCCCAGTGAACAAAGCAACTTAGCTCGGTCCATAAAATCTTCTTCGTCTATTTCACCTTCAGCACGTAGGTTGGAAAGGGTTATCTCAAAAATTACTTCGGTGCGTTCTTTTTCAACTCTGTTCTCCTCTAAAAACATGGCGCATGACTTCTCATACATATCTATATTTACTTTGGTCACAGGGCGGAAACTTCCGCGAAGTGCCAATATATTCTTTTTGTATAAGATACGAGCAGGGAGGATATTGTTTCCGTCTGGACCGAACATTACAGCATCTGTCATGCCATTTTTAATAAGCTGTAAACTCATTAACCTGTTGTCTACCTTTTCAAACTTAGGTCCTGAAAAGTTAATGGTGTCTATTTCAATTTTATCTTTGTCAATATGATCATAGAGGTAGCGTAATAGTTTTCTAGGCTGATCGTATTTGTAATAGGCTCCGTAAATTAGATTTACCCCTAAAATACCCAGAGTGATTTGCTGTGCAACCGCATCATTTTCATGAAAACGAATATGCAGAATTACCTCACTATACTCTTCATCTGGCTTGGTTTGATAACGAATACCTAACCAACCGTGTCCTTTATATTTCTTTGCAAAATCTATGGTCGCAACTGTGTTGGCGTAAGCAAAAAATAGTTTATCGGGATGTTTTTCACGTACGATACGCTCTTCAATAAGGTTTATTTCGTGATTGAGCATTTTTTTCAGGCGTGATTCGGTAACATACCTGCTGTCTTCTTCAACCCCGTAAATTGCATCGCTGAAATCTTTATCATAGGCAGACATAGTTTTTGCGATGGTACCCGAAGCACCACCTGCTCTAAAGAAATTCCTGACAGTTTCCTGTCCAGCTCCAATTTCGGCAAAGGTGCCGTAAATGTTCTCGTTCAGGTTAATTCGTAACGCTTTATTTCTAATGGAAGGGATATTTTCAAACTCCTTATCCCCTTTAATCATGTCTGGCATAGTACACTATTTAAATGTGCTGTAACAAAGGTAACGAATAGGCAAAGCAAACTAAAAAAATTACTGTTATTTTTGTGCTAATGAAAAGTGAGCTTACCATTACATTTTTAGGCACTGGAACTTCACAGGGAATTCCTGTAATTGGGAGTACCCATCCCGTTTGTTTAAGTAGCGACCTAAAGGATAAAAGATTGCGCGTTTCAGTAATGCTGGAGTGGGAGGAGTATAGATATGTGATAGATTGTGGACCAGATTTCAGGCAGCAAATGTTGCGAGAAAAGGTGCCGTGTATTGACGGAATTCTTCTTACCCACGAGCATAGTGACCATACTGCTGGCCTGGACGATATCCGGCCATTCTCTTTCCAGAAGGGGCACGTAGATTTTTATACGCACAAGCGGGTTTTTACTTCGTTGCACCAACGATTTGCCTATATTTTCGAAACTGAAAATAAATACCCCGGTGCTCCCACGATTGCAGAAATTGAAGTGTCGAAGAATGAGTCGTTTCAATTAGCTAATAAAGAAGTAACCCCCATTGAGTTCTTACATGGTAAATTGCCTGTTTTGGGTTTTAAAATTGACGGCTTTACGTATTTAACCGATATGAAAACAATTTCCGACGCTGAACTTGAAAAAATTAAAAATACCGAAGTGCTGGTCTTAAGTTGTCTGCGAGAGAAACCACACTACTCGCATCTAAACCTGGATGAAGCGCTGGCATTGGTGGAAAGAATAAATCCAAAGGTGACTTATTTCACGCATATAAGTCATTTGTTGGGCTTTCACGAAGAAGTAGAAGCCCGTTTACCAAAAAATGTTTACCTGGCATACGATGGGTTAAAAATTTCAGTTTAATAAGCATTCTATAACTCCTATAATCTAACTAAAATGAAAAATAAAATATTTATGTACCTGTTTTTCTTTGCTGTACTCTTTATCATATTTCAATATATGAATGAAAAGTCCATTTTTGAAAATCAGGAAAAGCAAATCAGTAGTTTAACCCAACAGAAAAAGGAGTCAGATTCTTTGCTGAATATGCAAGACGATGTTATTCTGGAATTAAACTATTTCAATTTAATGAAGAACGATAAGGCCATGACCTATCTGGAAAACCTTGGACTGGAGGCTCAGGATGTTCAAAACCAAGTACGTGACCAGATTTACGATATGAACGTAGCAGATAATGGCAACCCACTCGTACCTGTTGAAGGGATGGAAGGAACGATGCGTATTAATAAAGTTAAGTTTTTAAACCACCGCTGGATCATAGCAGATTTTAGTGATGGCACCTACTGGGGAGAAGTACTTATTGAATATTTCTTTGAAGAAGACAACCAACTCTCTTTGCGAACTATAGAGGGAGTTTTATATCCTAATTAGTTAATAGTTAATAGTTAATAGTTGATAGTCGGTAGTCGGTAGTTGGCAACCTGCAAAGTTTCGAATAACTGAAGCTTTGTAATTTTTAGGTTTCTTGCCATACGTTTTTCTTTTAGCAAAGCGATCTTTTTTTGTTCTTAACCTGTTACAGGAGTTTCTAATTTCAGTTTAGTTACGCTCCAGCCATTCTTTCAATTCATAAAAGTTTTGAGGTGCTACGCCGTGGCCAACCGGAAATTCGGAGTACTTGCACGGAATGTTTAAATTCTCTAAAAATGGCTTTGTTCTTTGCGCCCAGGAAACAGGGATTACCTGGTCTGCACTTCCGTGAGAGCTATACACTTTTAAATTGCTGAAATCGTTGTCTTCAAAGCCTGCTTTTAGAATACCTTCATTTACATATCCGCTTAGACCCACTACCCGTTGTACTTTTTCAGGATAACTTAACGCTATTGCAAAGCTTAAAATAGTGCCCTGGCTAAATCCTAAAAGGGTTACGTCTTCTTTGGAAACTTGATAGGCTTCAATAATTTCATCTATGCATTTTACAACTAGATCCCGTGAAGCAATAGCTTGCTCGTCATCACTAAATTTTCCGTTGGCATCGTCAAAGTAAATATTGTACCAGGCGTTTCCATAGGGCTGCATTGGAATGGGAGCTTTCAGGGAGATGATGGTGTATTCTTTAGGCAGTTCGGTGGCAAATGAAAATAAATCGTTTTCATCGCTTCCAAAGCCGTGCAGCATAATGATTACAGGTGGATTTTCAATTGAAGGATCAGCAAATCTAATGTTGTGTTCCAGGGAAAGTGTTTGTTTTTTCATTGTAAAATATAGTAAAAATAAAAGAAGCCGCAAGTTACAAAACTGCGGCCTCAAATAGGGATGTTGAATTAGTGTTTAACCAATACTTTTAAACCATTCCTGAAATTTTTCGCCTACCAGCGGTACAGGCTTAGTTTCACCTTGTACGGCTGCCAGGATCCCTAAAATCCAAAGAACGAACACCCCTATATATAAAATTGTTGATAAAAATGGTATGTATACAATGAAAGACAAAATATAAAAGAAAATCCCAAGCAAGATGTATAAAACAATAATGCCAATACTTTGCCTGATGTGGTAACTGGCAAAACTATTTTTTTTGTCATTGTTCATGACTATGGCAATGATAAGACCAATAAGAGTTACATATGAAATTATAGCAATGGTTTTGCCTTCTTCAACAGTGTTAGAATTTTCCATGGTTAGTTTTGGTTTTTTTAAAGATAGTAATTCTATCCTAAAAATGTAAACCAAGTCTGAAACTTCCTACTTAAAAATGGAACTCCAGCCTTTTTATTTGTAGCAGCCATTGCTAAAGAAAACGCCCAAAAAGCTACTGATATCCAATACAATAGGTCTCCGGCTAGCAAATTTATATGAAATTGAGTCACAACGGCTACCAGTAGCATAAGCAACAAACCAAACATATTTTTAATGTGAAATGTAGCAAACGCCTCGGGCTTATCTTTGTTCATAGTGACCGCAATAAAGAAGCCGATAAAGGTGATGTATGCGATTACAGCCTTGGTTTTACCTGCAGGAGCCTTATTCATTTAAAACTACTTTTGTATTATTAACAATTCCGTAGACCTTGCCTTTTACTGTTTTGCCAAGCATCGCAGCATTTTTGGAGGTGGAAGTAATGTCAGCTTCAGAAAACTCTGTTGTTCCTTCGGGATTAAATAGTGTAAAATTTGCTTTGGACCCCTCGGTGATAGGAAGTGTTTCCACACCAAATCTGGATTTAAGTCCATTAAGGGCTTTGATCGCAATTTCCATATCTGTAGCCTGGTTTAATGCGCCAAAACAACTTTCCAATCCTATACTCCCAAAGGCGGCATGATCAAATTCGGTTTTTTTGTCTTCTATGATTCTTGGGTCGTGGTTGCTGGTTACCCCATCAATCACACCGTCTTTCAGCCCTTTTAATAGTGCTTTTATATCTTGTTGGGTGCGTAGGGGGGGTAACAGCTTGTAATGCGTGTCAAAGCCATCCAGTTCGTCGTCTGTTAAGCACAGGTTGTTGATAGCAACGCTACAGCTTACATCCAGCCCTTTCTTTTTAGCGTCTTTGATCAATTGTACCGATTTTTTAGTTGAAATCGTTGGTATGTGCAAGCTACCGCCGGTGTATTCCAAAAGGTATAAATCCCGCGTTAGTTGTAATTCTTCTGAAAGTGCCGGGATTCCTTTTAAGCCTAACTTTGTACTGTTTATTTCTTCGTTTACCAATCCTTTTCTGGAGATAGAGGGATCCATAGGAAAAGATTGTACCAGCCCTTCAAAATTTTGTGTGTATTGGAGCGCGATTTTCAGCAGATTAGCATTTTCAATTGGTAGCTGATAGTCGTAAAAAGAAACCGCACCTTCCGATTTCATATCGAATAATTCGGCGAGATCTTTTCCTTGTGCCTGTACGGTAAGTGCTCCAACGGGATACACAGCTACGGCATTTCCAATACTTTTACCCTTCACATACTGAATCCCGGACTTACTGTCTACAATGGGTAGCGTGAGGGCGTTTAAGGCAATAGCTGTAAATCCAGAACGTGCCGCAGTCTTAAGACCATTAGCAATAGTTTCCCTGTCTTCGTACCCTGGTTCGCCAAAACACACGCTGCTATCGAACCAGCCTTGCGAAATATGCAGATTTTTGAATTTTATTTCTTTCGCTTTAGGTTCAGAAATAGTACTTGCTATTTTTTTTATGACTCCTTTTTCCACTAAAACATCTCTTTTTTTAAGATGATGTTCGCTTGAATAATCTACGATGGTGGCGTTTTTAAATAGCGTTGCACTCATAATTAGTGTTTATAAAATTTCAGTACTAACATTTCAAGAAGTAAGAACAGTAAAGCAAAAATAGCAAACCATTTCCAAAAGCTGTTAATACTGCTTTCTTCATTTAAAGTATCGAACAAAGCTTCAATAGTAGTATAACTTCTAACACCTTGCCAGTCTGCAATATCTAAGTAGTGCAAGTTGCTCTCGCTTCGGTTGTAATTATAGCTTATATCTTCTATGTATTGGTCTTTATTCTTAACCTGAAAGATTCCAGCCCTTGCAGGTTCTTCGGTAGTAGTAACTATAACATTGGTTGCCTTGGTTTGCTGAAGCGGTACAAAACTAGAAATACTATCTGTTAGAGTCAGGATTTCGTCTTGTATTAATTTTACTGGTACGGCAAATGTATTGGTTTCTCCAGTGGTGTAATACAATTTGGAAAGCGGTAAACTCTGCTGTGCCATATTGTAAAGTGTAGGCACAATAAGGGGTGAGTTTTTGAAATTACTGTTTTCGGTATGGAGGGGTGCGGCACTGGTGTACACATTGCCGCTTTGCGTAATAAAAGGACTGCTGTCTTCAAACTTTAACACAGCAGTGGCGTTTGTAGAATAGGTATAGAAGTTGTTTACTTTTGGGTACTGAAAATTGACTACCTGCTTCTCAAAAACCTCTTTGTACAAAGGATGGGAGAAAACAATTTGTGTGATGTTCTTTTCCTGATTTACATACGCACCATACGCTCCGGTTCCTAATGTAGTTAGCAAAGCGTTGTACTCTGTTAGTATCGCTTTATCTGAGGGTATTACAAACAAGCTTCCTCCTTTAGCTACAAAATCTATTAGTGCAGTTCGTAGCGAAGCTGGAATGGACGTAACTTCATTAAGGATAATAAAATTTTGTTCCGTGAATATATTATAGTCGGCACTGGTATCTGTCTGGGCGGTATATTCAAATTCGGGGTTTTCAAAAATACGTTGTAGAAAGGAGCTGTTCGTGCCGGAAATGGAGAGCACTTTAATCTTCTTTGTGGTGTTTATACTGAAATATAACGAATTATCATAGGTAAGGTTAGGGTCTTCAATACTAAGTTTCCCTTTAAAAGTTTGGACATCTTCAATATCGAACGTGAGGGTGTTTTCTTGTTTTTCTGAAAAGTCCACAGCACTTTTAGCTGTAAGCGATGTACCGTTAAACAACGAGACAGGAATAGAAGGAGCAACGTCTCCCTGAGCTGAAACAACCACGTTCAATTTTGTTGAGGTAGTACTTCTGGAGGCAACATATACAGAGTCTATACTAATATTATTATAGGTTTCAGGGCGTAGTTGTACGGCTTCTACCGAGATGTCTGTAGGAGCTTTAGGAAACACTTCGGTTGTTTGAAAGTCTGAAACCCATAACAATCGTTTGGTAACACCCTCATCTTTGGAAAATAACTGATTGGCCTTTAGTAGTACTTCTTCCGTAGTTAATTGGTTGGCACTGTAGGGCATATCCAGCAGGGCAGCCTTAAACTCCTGAATGCTGGCATTTTGTTGTGTTTCTGAATTGGTAAGCCAGCTTAGTGTTTCGCTTCCTGTGGCCTGGGCATATAATTGCTGTATAGCGCGTTGCAATAGTGGACCATTAGCGCCTTTGGCCTGCATACTAAAACTGTTATCTATATAGACAACAGTTTCTTTTTGGGTAGTAAGTGCTGTTTTGGAAGCTGTGAAAGGCTGTGCAAATGCCAGGATAATACAAGCCAATGCTGCTAACCTAAGTAAAAGGGTAAGCCATTTTTTAAGCGTAGAACTTTTACGGGTTTGAATGTTCACTTTTTTAAGAAAAGCTACATTGGTAAAGGCTATCTTCTGAAACTTCCGTAATTGAAAAAGATGAATAAAAATAGGGATGAGCAGTAAAAATAGTGCGTAGAGAAGTTCTGGGTGTTTAAACTGCATGGGCTATTATGATTGCCCAAAGATAAAAAATGGTTTGGAAAAACCGCTACTTCTTTATTGTAAAGGTGAAAGTTGTTCCCTTTTGTAATTCTGAATCCAAAGAAATAGTCCCTCCGAGTTTGGTGACAAGGTTTAAAACCGTTGCCAGCCCTATCCCTGAGCCTTTTTCTCCGTGCCTGTCTTTTTCATCTGCTGTTTTAAAGAGTTGAAATATTATCTCCTGTTTTTCCTGATCAATACCAATTCCATTGTCACCTACGGTAAATATATAATGCGAATCGGTTTCGGAGAACGTTGAGGTGATAAACGGCACGTCATGGTGATTGTATTTAAGTGCATTTCCTACCAGGTTTATAAAAATTTGTAGTAGAGCAGGTTCGTTCACTTTAATGGTTATGTCGTCTTTTGGGTGTTTAAATTCTGCATTATCTACAAAGAGGATGTCTTCTATTTCTTCGTAAATAGACTGGAGAGGTATCTCTTTTTTTCTTTCCTCAAGTAAATCGTCACTTTTATAATACCCTAGCATCCCATCAACATATTTGTTGAGGGTAAGCGAGGACTCTTCAATATAATCGAGGTATTGAATTCCAGTTACATCAAATTTTGGGTTGTATTCTTCCCGCAGGAGTTTGGCCAGGGATGTTATAGTGCCCAGGGGTGATTTTAAATCATGAGATACCAATCCTGCAAAATTCTTCAAATTTTGATTTCGTTGCTCTAAGAGCACTTTATTAGTTTCCAGTAAGTTGTTGTTTCTGTGCAACTCAAACAATTTTACTACTTGTTTGGCCATGGCAACAATAATGGTCTTTTGCTTTTCAGTTAACTTTCGCGGCTTGGTATCAAAAACACACAGAGTGCCAAGCGGATATCCGTTTTGAGTACGTAGCGGTGCTCCGGCATAAAAAATAGCATTGTGTTCTTTAACGACAGGGTTATCTGCAAAGCGCGGGTCTATTCTTGCGTCTTCCACAACAAAAATATCATCGGGTTCCAGGATGGCATGTCCACAAAATGAAATAGCTCTTGGTGATTCATTAAAAGGAACACCGTGATGTGATTTCAAAAAATTCCGGTCTGCATCTAAAAGAGTTACTAGGGAGATTGGGGTATCGCACAGACTTGCAATTAATTCGGTTATGTCGTCATACTCTTGTTCGGGTAATGTGTCTAAAAGACTATAGGATTCAACCTCTTTTAACCTTTCTTGTTCATTATGGGGAAACTGTGGGGATATCATATGTTGTATTGCAAATAGGTTTTTTCAAAGATTGTTAATCTGAACATATACGGAACATGCTTTAACAAAGTTTTGTAGAAAGCTTATAAAGCATTTAATGTTTTATATAAAATTCAATAGCGGTACCTTGGTTGTTCCCTGGAACGATGGAGATTTCGCCATTAAGACTTGTAACTATTTTTTTTACAGTAGAAAGGCCTATACCACTTCCTTTTTTTCCATTTCTATCTACGTCACCTGTAGTAGAAAATAATTCAAACACTTCCTTTTGCTTATCTTTAGGTATGCCAATACCGTTATCGGTAACTTTAAAAAAGTAGTTGCCTACTCTGCTATCTGCTTCAATGTCTATGACAATTTTATCTTTATCATTGTACTTTAAACTATTTCCTATTAAATTTAAAAAAATTTGTTCTAAGGCTGCCCGGTTGCAATGTAGATCAAAGTTATTGTCCGGAAGGTTAATTTCACAGTTTATATTAATATTCAACAGCTCGATAATTTCTTCTAAAAGATGCTGAATATCAAAGTTCTCCTTGTTTCCTTCAGCTAAATTATCACTCTCGTAATGATTTAAAAGCCCCGTAATATAGTCGCTTAATGTAAAGCAGCTTTGCTTTAAGTATGTTAAATATTCTATGGCCTGCTTATCTAACTGGCTGGCGTATTTGGCTTTTAAAATATCGGTGGTAACAATAATATTGGCCAGGGGCATTTTCATATCGTGGGAAACAACCCCTGCAAAGTTTTTTAAATCGTTATTCTTTGTCTCAAGAGTCGTTTGGACATTTTTTAAAATAACGTTGGCACTATGCAGCTCAATCAATTTCACTACTTGTTTGGCTAGTTTTTTTAATCCATTCAGTTGTTTTTCTGAAATTTTATTAGGCTTGTTATCTATGACGCAAAGCGTGCCAAGTTTATGACCGTCTTTGTCTACCAAACAAACACCCGCATAAAAAATTATGGGGTTTTCAGCTAATTTAGCGTAGGGATGGTCTTTAAAATCTTTGTGATCTCTGGTGTTAGTAATTACTAACGTAGGCTCGGTTGAGCCAACAGTATAACTACAAAATGAAATAGCACGATCGCTACTGCAAAGATCCATTCCCCGGGAAGATTTAAACCAAACTTCGTCTTCATCAACTAAAGAAATAAGTGAAATAGGCATATCGGTAATATGCGCAGCTAAATCGGTTATCTGGTCGTATTCTTCTTCTTTGTTTGTGTAGAGAATTCCGTAACTTCTTAAAGCTGTAAGGCGATCTTGTTCGTTGTGAGGTATAGTTGGCGGTATCATAGTTTGAAATTCTTATGTACTGTAGAACTTCTTTGCATTTTCGTACAGCTAAGATAAAATCTTTTTGTGATATCTTTAACAATCCAAGTGTAAAATGGCAATAATTGTACTAAAACCGTTCAAAAACTCCCAATCCAAAGAGCGCGAAGTCATATTTTACAGGATCTTTGGGGTCCAGCTTTCTAAGTTCGCTGTCCAACTCTGCTAATGCTTTCCCGTCGTTTTGTTTGCGGCTTAGGAGTTTTAATTTTCTGGCAACGGTACCGCTGTGTACATCCAGCGGGCAACTAAGAGCACTTGTAGGAATGTTTTTCCAGATTCCTAAGTCTACGCCAGAGCTTGCATCACGAACCATCCAGCGTAAAAACATATTAATTCTTTTTGCTGCAGAATTCTTTAAAGGATCGCTTACATGTTTTTGTGTACGCGGTTGGTGAGGCAAACTGAAAAATTCTTTTTTAAAGGCAGAAATTGCTGTTTGTGTTGAAGTATTTGTGCTATTACGAGTGAAAACTCCTTCCAGGCCCCCACGGGTTCTATAAATATTCTGAAGAGCTTTTATAAAATACTGAAGATCGCCCCCGTTAAAAGTTCTATGCACAAAGCCTGAAAGAGAATCCAGGTCATCTTCAGATGCATTCATAACAAAATCAAAAGGGGAGTTGTGTAATAACTGCATTAGTTTGTTGCTGTTGTTCAGGATGCTTTTTCTATTGCCCCAAGCAATGGTAGCCGTTAAAAATCCTGAAATTTCCACATCTTCCTTTTTAGTAAATAAATGTGGAATCTGAATAGGGTCGCTCTCTATAAACTCCGGACGGTTGTATTGCACTACTTTTTCATCCAAAAATTCTTTGAGTTGCTTTTTATTCATTGTTTAATTCACCCGTTATAACAGGCTCTATTTTTATTGTTTAGTATTGAAAGGTGCTGAAGGAAGAATTTACTACTATAAAGTACTACCGAGACGTTCAAGCAGTTACTGGTTAATTAACTATTTTTCCATCCTGCATGGTCAATTTTCTATCTGCCATTTCGGCTAGCTCTTCATTATGGGTTACGATAACGAAGGTTTGTCCAAATTCGTCCCGGAGTTGAAAGAAAAGGTTGTGAAGGTTCTCGGCACTTTCTGTATCTAAATTTCCACTGGGTTCGTCCGCGAGTACAATATCCGGATTGTTAATGAGCGCTCTCGCTACAGCAACACGTTGTTGTTCTCCTCCAGAAAGCTCGTTGGGCTTGTGTGTTTCCCGATGAGAAAGGCCTAAAAACTTCAGTAATTCTTTAGCTCTTTTCTCTGCTTCGGCTTTTGGTGTTTTTTTGATAAAGGCTGGAATACAAATATTTTCCAGAGCTGTAAACTCAGGTAACAATTGATGAAACTGAAAAATAAACCCTAGCGAAGCATTTCTGAACGCTGCCAGTTCCTTTCGGTTTAGTTTTGAAATAGCGGTATTATTTAATTGCAACTCGCCTTCAGAAAAATGATCGAGCGTCCCCAGTATTTGAAGTAGTGTTGTCTTTCCCGCTCCTGAGGCACCTACGATGGAGACAATTTCAGATTTTTTAATATGTAGATCTACGCCCTTCAACACGTGCAGGTCGTCGTAATACTTATGGATATTTTGTGCAGTAATCACTCGGTTTCAGTTTTTACGAAAGTACGTATTTATAGTAAAAGCATCCTAAGCTTTTTTATGGAAGAGCCCTTTTACGTTGTTGTAGTCTACAAAATAAGTCACTCGAAGTGATACGGTATGCTGTTGATCCTGATCGAAAAGTTCCTGCAAACTTTCGCCATACTCCAGTTGCGCCATGTCGGTTACGTTAAATATTTTATTTCGATACAGCAGGGAAGCTTCGCTACCAGGGGCAAAACGCCATCTAAAACTCAAATCCAGATTCCAGATATTAAAGTTGGTATTCGGATCATTTTCTGAAATATCGTAAGCTGTAGTGTCTTTTGTTCCGTCCTCATTCAGAATAAAAAAGATATCATCGCTGTAGTCTGCGGTACTCCAGAAATTCCGGAAGCGCAAATCAATAGCTTTAAATGGATCAAAATTATAGCTTGCAGTTATGGCATTTTCAATACGTGTAATGTCCCGTTGCCCAAAAAACACATCATCTTCTGTATTGTCAATGTACCCAAAGGTATCATTATCAACAGCAAACTCAGAGCTTAAGATCATGGCAAATCTATTTGAAAACCGATAGCGCGGTGAAAAATCTATAGCATAAAACTCTCTTGGGTTTTCAAAGGCTTTCCTGCTACTCACGCCAAGATCGTAGGCAAATTTCTTTCTAAAATCTGATGAGACAAATGCCCGTCCTCCAAGCGTCGCAGGGAAAATAACAAACTTTCCATTTACTCTTGGTTCAAAAAAGTTTTTATCTTCGGTAAAATAACTGCCGTTAACACCAAAGGCAAAGCGTTGTACAGTAAAAAAGAAGGTGTCGAAGCTGTAGTCGTTTCGGGTTTTTATGTCTGGTTTATACAGCCTTCTATGCCTTGCTGTAAGAGAGAATCTATACCGATTGAAAATTTCAGTGGGCTCAAATATTTCATAAGAGACGCCCGCCACAAAATTGTTATAATTATTGGTGTTGTTAATACCCAAATCATTAATGTCAAACGTTTTATTAGCAAAATCGTGTCCAACCCGATATCTGAATTGACCTTTAATTCTAAAAAAATCCAATTCGCTTCTGAAACCGGTTTTAAAACCATCACTTTGGTTTACAGTACTTACAATACCGCGTCCCGAAGTACGAAACCTGTTTCCTTTGTCAGCCACATCAAATGCGATTGCAGAAACGTTAGCGTCTCTAAAGCTTCCATCTCTAGTAACATTTGTATTTATAAGCGAAATAGAGGAGTTGTCGTTAAATTGTTGATCCAAAACAGCCACATTATAATTTGCGACGGGTTCTATAAGGACTTCACGTAAAGTACCAGTTAATGTATCCTGGATAACTGCTTTGGTTTCTCCAGTTATGGTATTTAATACACCAATTCCAAGATTATTTTCGGTACGGCCCGAAACTTTTATGGCGTTTAGCAACTTTACACGCCTTGGGTTTTCAAGTGCTTTCTCTTCATCTGCAAGTTCCAGGCTTCCTGAGGGCGCGTTTCCAATCCTACGGGAGAAGAAAATTCCACCTTTATTAAAAAGTTCGGTTCCTTCAGAAAAAAACTGTCTGTTTTCGCCAAAAGTTTGTTCAAAAGGACCCAGGTTAAGGGTTACGTTGTCAAAAGCTGCTTGTCCAAAATCCGGAATAAGCGTAGCATCCAGTGTAAAGCTATCGCTCAAGCCGTATTTTATATCCAGACCAGCGGTTAGGCTTGTTTCAGTTTCATCATCAAAGCTTGTTACAGTTCCTTGTGCGAAAGGAAACATGGTAAGTCTTACAGGAGGGTCTATATTTCTTACGCCAGCTACCTGGCCATTGTATTGTGTTTCTTTACCAATACTATTGTTGATGAAGCTCCAGGTATGTGTTTCATTTCTGTTCTTTATTTCCCGGTAAAAATTAATACTCCAATTTTGCACTTCCTTTTCCGGAAAACGTAAGGCGTTGTAAGGTATTTCAAACTCGGCATACCAGCCATTTTCATCGTAGGAGATCTGACAGGAAAAAACAACATTATAACCAAAGTCCTGATTGTTACTGCTCACTCGGGAATCTCCTATGGTTCCGGCGCTTGTTACGTAAAACCGGGTTTCGTTTATACCATCGTTGTAGGTGTTGATTGCTACTGCCAGCCTATCGGCCTGTGCAAACACATCGTCCCGTTGTGAAAATTGTTTTAGGATCTTTTCGGGTTCCGGATCGTATAAGTAGGCAGCAATATACACCGCTTTATCGGTGTAAGCCATTTTCACTTCACTTTGAAATTCGGCAGGAATAACCCCTTCATTCCCTGGTTGATACATATTAAAATCTCCTGAAGGTGTAATGTTCTCCCAGATTGCTTCACGTAAGTTTCCATCTATTACAGGAGGAGTACTGATGCGTTGCGCATTCAAAATTTTTCTTGGTTTGTTATTTGGAGTAAGGGTTTCTTGTGCGGAGCTAAAGGAAATTCCAAAAAATAAAAATAGAAGTGTGTAATAAAACCTACCCATTAGAGACTATACTGTTATGTTGATTGATTTGCCACGGGAAACTTGTGATGAATGCACAAAGCTAACCTTCTGCTATCTCTGGACTTCCTAACAAAAAGTTAAAAAGAGCTAAGTTTAGTAGACGCTATTGTTAAACTATACCTTTGTATTTATGAATGAGAATATTGAAAAAATTATATTTGCTGCGGGCTGTTTCTGGTGTACTGAAGCGGTCTTTCAACGTATTAAAGGCGTTGAAAAGGTAGTACCCGGATATACCGGCGGAGCGATTAAAAACCCTGCGTATCGGGAGGTTTGTCAGGGCCGCACTGGGCATGCTGAGGGTGTGGAGGTTACCTACAACCCCTTAGTGGTTAGTATTGAAGAATTATTGGAAATTTACTTTGCTACGCACGATCCAACCACGCTTAACCAGCAGGGAAACGATAAAGGTACTCAATACCGAAGCGCTATTTTTTATACTACTGAAACTCAAAAACAAGCGTCAGAAAAGATGATAACGCTGCTTGACAAAGAGAATGTGTTTGAAAATGATATTGTAACTGAAGTAAAAGAACTGGATGTTTTTTATATTGCAGAAGTAGATCATCACGAATATTACAACAATAACAAAAGCCATCCCTACTGTCAATTTATCATTGACCCTAAGGTGAACAAAATAAATAAATACTATTCAGATAAATTGAAACAGACATAAATGGGAAGCTATAAAAATACAGAAGACTACAACACTGAAACCACAGAAAATCTAGCCACTAATTATTTAGAAATCCTGAAAGGGGTAGGAGAGGATGTTGAAAGAGAAGGAATCGTAAGAACTCCTGAACGTGCCGCAAAGGCCATGCAGTTTCTTACTTCAGGACATTGTCAGGATCCTGCTAAAATCTTAAAGGCAGCTATGTTTGCCGAGGATTATAACGATATGGTCGTTGTAAAGGATATTGAATTGTATTCCCTCTGCGAACACCATATCTTACCGTTTTTCGGAAAAGCGCACATAGCTTACATCCCCAATGGGCACATTGTAGGACTTAGTAAAATTCCACGGGTGGTAGATGTATTTGCAAGACGCTTACAAGTGCAGGAGCGCTTAACTCATGATATCCTGGAGTGCATCAACAATACGTTACAACCAAAAGGAGTTGCGGTAGTCATCGAAGCCAGCCATATGTGTATGATGATGCGTGGAGTACAAAAACAGAATAGCGTTACTACTACATCTGGTTTCAGGGGACAGTTTGAAAAAATTGAAACCCGTAATGAATTTTTAAAGTTGATTACGAGTGATTTGTCTTAACTGACACAACAATTTCTGGCACCTTTCTTGCGTTATTGTTTGTAGAAATAATAACACACCTATAATGAAAAATACAAAAATTTCTAACCTTAAAAAAGGATTACTCTTTGACGCTATTGGAATGGTATCCATGGCAATTCCGGTAGTGGGTCCTTTTCTCGATATACTTTGGGCACCCTTTGCTGCAAAAAAGATGAGTGATATGTACTCAGGGGAGCAAGGGAAAATAGCTTCGGTGGTTGTATTTATTGAAGAGATATTACCCATTTCCGACTTTATACCAACATTTACACTTATGTGGTTGTACACCTACGTTTGGCAGGGTAAAAAAGACCCCGTTCCTCAAACTATCGAGGTGGAAGTGGTAGAGTAATACTAATTTGATACTAGTTAAAAATGCCTTCAGGAATAATTTCTGAAGGCATTTTTTATACTAGTTACATTGGATTTATTGTTCTACTGTTACATCAAATGTAACCGTTACGTCGGTTTCTCCACCTGCATCTGCTAGTGTACCGTCGTTAGGCTTTTTGGGTTCGTGGCGTAGTGTAATGTTTAACGTACCGTTGGTTACCGTAGTGGTTTCTAACGTAAATTGGGTCCCTAACGGGTTTCCGTTACCATCTGAGTTTTCAGAGGTTACCGTTACATCAAGTCCTCCGCCAGGGATAAGAAATACCTGGTGCTCTTCTGCCTCTTCTTCTACTTCTTCTGTAATATCTTCAGCAGGAGTTTCGGTTTCGTTTAAAAACTGAACGGAGCCTGCATAGGTGGTGTTTGTTTTTAAATTACCAGATACAACTACTGTAGGAGGGTTAGGGCCGTCCCCGTCCAAATCTCTTGAGGATAAGGTTACTGTGCCGGTATCACCTACCAATGTGGCGATCACTGAAGTAATAATCTCTTCCTCGTTTACTACTTCGGGTGTATCGTCATCTCCGCTACATCCAATGATGAAAAGTGAGAAAAGTAAGGTTGGTATTATAAATTTTAAAGTTTTCATATGTACTTAAATTTTAGGTTTTAATAATTAATTTTTATTTGTAATAACATATTTCTTCCAAGATTGTCAGCATAGTATCGCAGTCTGTTTAAATAATCTCTATAGGAAGTGTTCAATACGTTGGTAACTTTTACATTTAAATTTACAGTAGCTATACCAGAAAAATTAAATGTTGTACCAGCGTTTAGGCTTACTAGATGGTAAGCCGCTGGTGGGGTACTTATATCTACTGTTTCGAAGGATTCTGTTTCTGGTAGAAAGACTTCAAAATTATTATTTGGAAATTCATTTTGTCGAAAAACATAGTTGCTTTCTATTCCTAAATTTACTTGTTGTTTTAAGGGCAACTGGTATTGTAAACCATTGGTAATACTCGCAGGGGGCATATTTATAAGTGCTTGCTCTTTTGAAGTGTCCTGGCCTTTTACAATAGAAAACTGGTTGTTGAATGCTAACGCATCTGTAATGTTAAACATTGCATCTGTATCTAAACCAAGTAATCTTGCATTGGTCTGCCTGTACTCCCAAACCTGAAAATTCCCACGTACTGTTTGTTGTACCCCTGTAGGCTCAATCACTATAAAATCTTTTACAAAGGTTGCATACGGATTAATGGCAAATGAAAACCTATCTCCCTTCTTTTGTGCCGTCACAGTAATTTTCTGTGAAATTTCAGAATTAAAACGCAGGTCGCCTAACTCTATTCTGGATGCGCTATGGTGCAATCCTTCACTAAATAATTCGGAAGCGTTGGGTGCACGGGAAGCTAAAGAATAGTTGGAAAATAAAACATAGTCTTCATCAAACGTATAGGAAAAACCAACCGTTGCCGAAGCGTTATTAAATTCCAATTCCGGGTTGGTGAGTAGCTGGTTGCCAAAATCCTCAACAATAAGTTCTGGAAATTGGGTGTCGTAGCCGCGAGACTCCCAGAAGGAGGTTCGGTAAAATTTGAACACGTCCATAAAGGTATAATCAAACCTTCCGCCAAACTCGGCTATAAACTTTTCAGATAGTTGAAAATCTGCTATTCCATACACAGCAAATTTATACTGCTTATAATCTGGAATTAACCGTCGCACACCTGTGGAAGGGTCTGCAAAGTTTTCCTGAAAATTACCAACCAGCCCGGTTTTTAATGAAATTTCATCACTCACATCACTTTCCAACGAAAATGACAGGTTGTGAGTCACTAATTCCAGATCTACTGAAGGCTTTCCATCGTCATCGCCACGTCTAACATCAAACTCCAACCGGTTGTTTTGTTGTACATCATACGTAAGACGAAACATTCCAAGGGAATTAGATTTGTAAAAAGCGGAAACCTTTCCAAGATGATGCGTCACCTCCTGCCTAGGAGTATCAATATCGTACGTGAAATCTCTTAGAATAAGGGGTCTGTCACTGCCGATGGCTGCTACCTGATCCTGAGCACCTCCCAAATGGGAAGCGCGTAAAATCCCGATCTTGTTTTTAAACAAAGAATAGTAGGCATCAAAACCATAGGTAATCCTGTTCAATCCGGTATTTACAGAGAAATCCTGCTCAGATAGACCCGTGTTGCTAAGCTCGTAATCCGGAGCTTCGAAATCGCCATAACGCTTTGCAGTTCCCTGAAAACGGGCAAACCAGCCATTTTCATAACTTTTAGTAAGGGTCGTAGTTAAGGCGCCTCCTTTTCCATTGGTCTGTCCAGAAAGTATTGTTTTTCCATACAAAGAGTCTTTAAGTGTTACAGGAGCAGGTTCTGCTACTACAACACCTCCAACAGCATCTCCACTAAACTGAAGTGCTGCAGCACCCTTCAGCACTGTAATACTACTGGCAGTATTTAAATCGATATTTGGTGCGTGTTCTGCACCCCATTCCTGGTCCTGCTGTCGCACGCCGTTATTTATGATTGTAACTCTGCTACTATGCAAACCATTAATTACGGGTTTCACCACAGTATTGCCTGTATTGAGAGAGGAAACACCACTCACAGTTTTTAAGGCGTCGCCTAAAGAACCACTACTGTAATCCTCTAGGGTTTCTAATGATATTCGATTCTCAAGAACGCTTTCAGCTTTTGTGTAATAGGTACTGCCTTTAATCAGGATTTCATTTAATTCTTCTAAATGGTGCTCTAGTTTAAAGGTTTTATCGGTATCGTTCTGCAGTTGCACTGCAAAAGCTTTTGTAGTACACTCCGGATGGGATATTTGTACGTTGTACAAATCTTCACACAGATCTGTAAACTTAAAATTCCCATCGAAATCGGTTACTCTGGCTGCTTCAGAACCTGCAAGTACCACTGTGGCTCCAGCTAACGGAGTACCATCGTGTATATCAATAACAGTTCCCTGTAAGGTGAGCTCACAGTTTTGTGCAATAGAGGTTGCGCAAGCCAAAACAGCAAGCGCCACGCTTAAATAAATTTTCATACTAATAGATTATTCAACAAATAATTGGATTAACAATACTGTTGAAAAAGAGGAGGCCCCCTAAGAGGATTAGACTGCGATTGTCTCTTGCTAATTATAGAAGAATAGTTAAAACAGGGGGTAGGGAGTAATGTGTTTGTTATTGTTAGTTCGGGGTATTCACTTTCATAGTGAAAAACAGTAGAAATGAATTTTGTGAATTCACAATCTAGATTTTGTTCGTGTAGGTGTGTTTTATAATCACCACAAAAAGTGTGTTCGTGATTTTCAAAAATATGGGTAAACTGAACGACGGCAGGAAACACAACAGCCAGCACCAGAAGATGTGCCAGGATATTTGTAAGTATGTGTTTCGTTTGTTTCATGTAAGGTTTCTGCGGTAACAGGTATCTTATTCTTTAAGCAAAAAGCCTAATTTCATGCTTCGCAACATTTTTTTTTCAAAGTTCCAAAAAAAGGTATATTCTCCAAAGAGCCAGCCAAAAAATACTAAAAGCACTTGATAAATAGGAAAAATTATTAAAATCCGTACGGGCCAATAAATATACCATCCAACTTCTTTTGTAAGACCAATAGCTTCAGTTAAAGGACCTGCAAATTTAGCCGAGGTACTTCCTGTTAATGCAAATACTATAAATATTACTGTAAGTTGCCAATTGGAGGTGATGTTCCACCGTTGTTTTAGTTTTTTCAATTTCTTAGTCCGGGGAATTTTTGATTGTATTCTCTTGAAAAATATCTAAAATACTGAAACAAGAGATAATTAACTTCTTTGCCATACTGTACCGAGAGATCATACTCAATTCGTTGTGGGTACAATTCTCGGGAATAGCGTATATCCAGCACGCGACGATTGTATTCAGCTACAAAAAAATTATTTCTGCGTTCTAAATATTCGAGGCTGTAATAGTCTTCTGGCGGTTGGGTGTTTAAGAATCGCGGAAACCCTATATCGGTAATAGTAATTTCGTATTCTAAACTATCGTTGGCAATTCTAATTGGCTTTTCTTCATACTTGTCACCGTTAACCTCAGACCCCATGGTTGAGGTCTTGGATGTGGTGCAACCTATTAGAGCTGCAAGAAAAACTACCAAAAATGCTGCCTTTTTCATAATCGATAAAGATACGAATTAGACAGGCTACATGCTGGTTTTTAACTTCTATTAACAAAATGCTCCAGGTCATTAGATCTGGAGCATCTCTTTCTATTTTATGAAGACCTACTTCCCGAAAAGACCTCCTAAAAGACCTCCACCTCCTTTGTTGCCTCCCAGGACCATTCCTGCGATATCATCAATAACACTTCCATCATTATCGCCATCCAGGATGGATTCAATAAGGGATTGTTGTTTTGGCTCTTCATTTCCTCCGCCCATAAGACCCCCTAATAAACTGCCAATTCCACTTTCAGAAGAAACATTCTGTTGCTTTTTTTGCTTGCCAAGATACCCCAATACAATAGGAGCTACCACTGTTAAAACCTTCATGACACTGTCTGTATCCATCCCTGATTTGTTAGACAAAGCTCCTACAACATTGTTTTGGGAACCACCTAACACATGACCTAAAATACCTAAGCCATCCTGCTTGGCATCTTCATTTACACCGCCTCCAAAAAAGCCGCCTAAGTTGTCTAGTAGACTTCCATCGTGTTTATTGTTTAAAGCGTTCATTAATCCCTGAGCTCCTTCTTGAGAGTTGGCATTACGTTTCATAGCCCCCATGAGTAGTGGCATTGCCATAGAGACCACAGAAGCAGTTTTATCGGCTGGCTGATTGGTTTCCTGGCTTACACCACCAATAATTTGTTTTCCTAAATCGCTGTTGAGTAAATCTAATATTCCTGACATTTCTTTATATTTTATGAATTATAGTGTAAGGTACAAAATTCTACCTATGAGACAGGTTTTAAGATGCTTATAATCTGTTCTGCCAGCTCGGTGCCAATTCTATCCTGTGCTTCGTTGGTTGCAGCTCCAATATGTGGGCTTAAAGATACTTTTCCATTCATCAAAACCTTAATGGCGGGCGATGGTTCGTTTTCAAAAGTATCAAGTCCTGCGAACGAGATTTTTTTATTGTCAAGGGCATCTATTAGTGCTGCTTCATCTACCACACCACCACGAGCTGCGTTAATGATCGCTGCACCGTTTTTCATTTTTTCTATTTGTGCTTTTCCAATTACATATTCTTTCTGCGCCGGAACGTGTAAGGTTATATAATCGCTATGCTGAATAAGCTCTTCAACAGGTTCCGTCTTAATTTTTAAGGTTACTTGCTGGCCATCGTAAAAATCTAACGTGATATCTGCCTCACCTACAAACTTGTCGCTGGCGATTACCTTCATCCCGCATCCCAAAGCAATTTTTGCTACTTCACGACCAATACGTCCAAAACCAATAATTCCTAGTGTTTTTCCACGTAACTCACTTCCCTTAGCGTAGCTTTTTTTAAGGTCTTTAAATTTTGAGTCACCATCTAAAGGCATGTTTCTGTTGGCGTCGTGTAAAAAACGCACCCCGCTAAACAAATGTGCAAATACCAATTCTGCTACCGAAGCAGATGAAGCTGCAGGGGTGTTAATTACGTGCAATCCTTTTTCACGGGCATATTCCACATCAATATTATCCATTCCTACGCCACCACGCCCTATTATTTTAAGACTGGGGCATGCATCAATCATCTCTTTTCTTACGGTGGTTGCACTGCGCACCAGGAGTACATCTACGCTATTTTCATTGATAAAATTAATAAGTTGCTCTTGTGCTACTTTGGTGGTAATTACTTCAAAACCTTCTTCTTCTAAGGCATCTATTCCACTTTGTGATATTCCGTCGTTTGCTAAAACCTTCATATTGTACTTATTTCGTCCGCCAATGCGGATTCTATTTTTGTTATTTATTTTCTCTAAACGCTGTAATTAGCTTACCCATTCTTCTCCAATTCCTGCATGACATCTACCAGTACCTGGACACTTTCAATAGGCAGGGCATTGTACATGGAAGCTCTATAGCCACCAACGCTTCGGTGACCATTAAGACCATTAATTCCTGCTTTATTCCACAGAAGATCAAAATTTTCTTTGTGTGCATCATCAACTAAGTTGAAGGTAGCATTCATGTTGGAACGGTCTTCCTTGTTGGCTACAAAACCTGTAAAGAGTGGATTTCTGTCAATTTCATTATAGATAAGTTCGGCTTTTTCGTTATTCAGTTTTTCAATTGCTGAAACGCCTCCTATTTCCTGTAACCAATCCAATGTAAGCATAGAAACATATACTGAAAATACTGCCGGCGTATTAAACATACTGTCCTTACTTATATGAACTCTATAATCCAGCATAGAAGGAATTTGTCTGGAAACTTTACCTAAAATTTCCTCTTTTACAACCACCAGGGTTGTTCCAGCTGGCCCCATATTTTTTTGTGCCCCGGCATAGATTACATCGAATTTCGAAAAATCCAATACCCGAGAAAAAATATCGCTACTCATATCACAAACCAGGGGTGCCGAAACTTCTGGAAACGATTTTAATTGTGTTCCGAAGATCGTATTGTTACTGGTACAGTGAAAATAATCTACATCGTTAGGTATTGTGTAGTTTTTTGGAATATAATTGAAATTTGCATCTTTAGAAGAACCTACTTCAACCACTTCGCCAAAGAGCTTTGCTTCTTTAATGGCTTTACTAGACCACGTTCCTGTATTGAGGTATGCTGCCTTTTTTTCTAATAAATTGTAAGCAATCATTAAAAACTCCAGACTAGCTCCCCCCTGTAAAAATAAGGCTTGATATCCTTTGTTTTGCAACCCAAGGTGTTGTAGTGCCAATTCTCTGGCACGATCCATTACGTTTACAAAAGATTTGCTTCGGTGAGAAATTTCCAGAAGGGAAAGATCAAGGTTATCGAAGTTTTTTACTGCCCCGGCAGCATTCTCAAATACCGAAGGAGGCAAAATACAAGGACCTGCGCTAAAATTATGTTTTTTCATAGTGGCTGTTTTAAGGAATTGCAAAGATTAAAAAAAGGTAGGGGATTGGGCGTTAAATAATTGATAAGTTTAATAGAGTTACGATGTGCCAGTTTTAATAGGGGATTTGTGAATTAGTTAATTGGTTAGTTAGTTTTATGACTTAAGCATTGGGTTGGCTTCTTATGGGACTAATGTGCCGGCGCGTTATTTAAAGGCTTTTTTAATATAGCGTTCTTGTATTTTTACTTAGGGAAAAGCGTTGTATGCTATAAGTCTAACAAAAACTTCATGGTATCCACCCCATCTGCATAGTCTGAAAGTTTTGGTTCCTGTGCTTCCCCAAATGGAATGTGTTTTTCTGAAACAATACATTGAATCTTTTCCCGTGCAGCATTTAATGTGGAAGTTAGCGTGTCTATAGAATCATACTTTTCATAAAAAACTACCGAAATAGGGGAGGAGAAGCCTGTGTCTTCCTTCAGTATCATAAATTCATTGTCCAATAGTTTTTCCAAACTCATAAGGTACACCGCTTTGTTATAATCGTAATTATTTATGTATTTGTGGTTGTTAATTACGTCTTTCCAGGCAAACATTCCGTTGAAAAAGTGATCCCAGTCGTAGGTTTCAGGCACGTAAATTTTTGAAACATTCCGGCAGCCTAATCCGAAGTACCTAAAAATATCATCGGCCAGCGCTTCCATTTGTTGCGGGGTTTCCTTTCCTGTAAGGATGGCGACGCTGTTTCGGTTTTTCCGGATAATGTTGGGATATTTTCCGAAGTAATGCTCAAAATACAAAGCGGTATTGTCGCTTCCAGTGGCAATAACGGCATCGAAATCTTCCAGTTTTTTAGTAGTGAGTTTAATGGTATCTGCAAAGCCAGGTTCAACAGCTAGCAGGTAGCTGCTCAAAAAGGGTAAGAGTACTTTGTCATTGGAGGACAATTTTCCCAGAACCGAGTGTCCTGAGAGTAGCACACACATAAAATCGTGAAACCCAACCAACGGAATGTTTCCCGCCATTACAACAGCAATTCTCTTTTCTGAAGTAGCATCAGGTATCTTGTAGTCTGAAAGCCATGCTAAAATATTTGAAGCTGTTAATGCCTCGCCCCAGCTTTTACAGGCATACTGAAGGTTTTCGTCCGTAAACCAGCTGTTTTGTGATTTTGCTAGTTGCCAAGTGTGTTGCATATCAGCAAAAAAAGGATCGTTCTGAGGTACCGAAGGATTTTCTGTTGGAGTGTCTTCAGCAAACTGGGATAAAAACGCTCCTAACTGAACAAACGCGTTAATTCTTTGTTGTAATTGCATCATTGTTTGGAGTTGCGAGTGTTAGGCATTAAATTTGCGCAAAGTTAGAAAAAGAAATTCCCTATGGCAATTATAATAACAGACGAATGTATTAACTGCGGCGCATGTGAGCCAGAGTGCCCAAACACCGCAATTTATGAAGGCGCAGACGATTGGCGCTATGCAGATGGAACCGATCTTGATGGTAGCATTGTGTTGCCAAGCGGGAAAGCCGTGGATGCCAATGAAACCCAGGAGCCCGTTAGCGATGAAATCTATTACATAGTAGCAGATAAATGTACCGAATGTAAAGGATTTCACGAAGAGCCACAATGTGCTGCGGTGTGTCCTGTAGACTGCTGTGTCCCGGACGAGGATAATGTGGAAAGTGAAGAGGTGTTGTTAGGCAAACAAGCCTTTATGCACCACGAATAGCGTACGTACATACCAAAAACTACATAAAAAAACACCCGCAAACTTGCGGGTGTTTTTATTTTGTGTGCTACTCTAAGCCAATAAATGACATCTCTGAATAGCACATGGTGCGGGGGACAAAAGATTATTTCATTTTATCTTTTTTCATCTTCATTTTGTCCTTCTTCATCTTCTTTTTCATATTCTTATCTACGTCAATTTTGTAAATGTAGTTCACTACTCCATCGTTATCAGGATCGTAACTTTCTACTACAAAATCTCCTTCTGCATTAAAATATCCGAAAGAATTTTTTCCGTCCTGCGTATAGATATAATATCCTTTTTGAGAGGTTGGATACAATCTTGCAACTTTAGCGTTGTCTTTGGTACTATCTACCAAATAGTATCCTTTACCATAGGGAGTAAATCTATAACTAATACCGTCATAATTGTAATCTACGTCGGTACTAACTGTGGTTGGACGCATAACCGTATTAAAATTCTGGCTTGAGGTTCTTTTACCTAACGCTATATCTGTGTTTGTTTCAGTTTTAACGGTTTTGGTTTTAACGTCAACGCCTTCACTGTCGGTCACGACAGTTTTCTTGGTGGTTTTAACTTCTTTTTCGTTAGTGTTTTGTGCAATTCCTGTTGAGAAAATTGCCAAAGCAGCTAGTATCATTATCTTTTTCATGGTCTTTTCATTTTGTAATTAATAGTGAAATAAAAGTACATGAGAGAATTGTTAACTCGTGCCAAAGCAGTACTAAGTCTTTATTAAAATGTAAGTTCTTCGGAGAGTTTTAATATAATTTAACTTAAAATAGTCTACACTATAATTTTTGTACCTTAGTAACATGCCATACTGGGGACATATTATTATCTGGGTGCTTGCGGTTTATCTTTCCATAAGTATAGTGTTGTACTACCTGCAGGACTATTTCTTGTTTAAGCCTGAGAAGCTCCCTAAAGACTTTATTTTTCACTATGAAAACCAGGAAGTTGAAGAGTATAACCTCGAAACTAAGGATGGGGCAGTAATTAACGGGCTTCACTTTAAGTCCAACAAACCGCGTGGCGTTGTTCTCTATCTAAAAGGGAACAGTAAGAGTATGAAAGGCTGGGGGAAGTTTGCAGTAGATTTTACACGTCACGGATACGATGTGATCATGGTAGATTACAGAGGGTTTGGTAAAAGCATTGGTAAACGAACTCAGGAAAATTTAAAAAAAGACCTGCAATATGTTTATGATAAAATAAAAGAACGGGTTCCAGAACACTATATAGTTTTGTACGGGAGGTCTTTGGGGTCTGGTTTTGCCACCAAGTTAGCTTCTATGAACCATCCTAAAATGCTCATTCTGGATGCTCCCTACTATAGTTTACTGAAAGTAACAGGGCGTTATATGGCATTTATGCCACTTTCAATTTTGCTGAAATATCCAATGCCTACCTACAAATGGCTACAGTATGTAACCTGTCCCATACATATTATCCATGGAACCAATGATAAACTCATTCCCTTTAAAAGTAGTGTAAAACTCTCTAAAATTAATCCCTCCCGTACACGACTCTGGCCAGTTATAGATGGCGGTCACAAAAATTTAAATAATTTTGAATCGTATCACGACATGTTAAAACAGATTATTAATTTTGAGGACGAAAAAATAGATTTGTCTACCACTAGTTTTAGGGTAAAACATTCTGCAAAAAAAGCACACTAGTTATAAGAAATGAAAAGAGTTTTAAAATTTCTACTCGCCCTCCTTATTGTGGTTTTACTTGCTGTTGGAGGTATTTACACATTTCAGGAGAAGTTTATCTTTCTTCCTAAAGATTTAGACCAGGACTATACCTATAGTTTCCCGTCACTAGAGGATAACGTAAGCTTTGAAGAACTATTTATCGACACCGAAGACGGAGCTCGTCTCAATGCGCTTTACTTTAAGGTGAATAAGCCAAATGGCCTGGTGGTGTATTTTCACGGAAATGCACACAATTTATCAAAATGGGGCACGATAGCCTCTCAGTTTACCCAGCATAATTTCAACGTGATCATGATGGACTACCGGGGGTATGGGAAAAGTACAGGAAACCGTACCGAAAAAAAAATGTATCAGGATGCGCTTGCTTTTTATGAAAAGGCAAATGAATTCTTCCCGGAATCCCAATTAACGCTCTATGGAAGGTCACTAGGAAGTACATTTGCAACCTATGTTGCCTCTAAAAAGAATCCCAGAAAGTTACTCCTGGAGGCACCGTTTTATAGTTTAACCGATGTTGTAAAAACACGATACCCTTTTTTGCCAGCCGAAAAACTTTTAAAATATAATTTTAACACCGGAACCTATGCAAATAATGTGGCCTCAAGAGTAACAATTTTCCACGGGACCGAGGATGGTGTTGTCCCTTTTCAATCTGGAGAAAAGTTATATCAGGTATTTCCCGAAGAAACCAGGAAAATGATTACGATAAAAGGTGGAAAACACAACAATCTATCGACCTATCAGGAATTTGCTATTTCACTTCACGGGGAACTGGGGTATTAAAAAAAAAGCACTAAAAAAACCCACCAGAACTGGTGGGTTTTTTTAGTGTTTGTCGATGGTCTTAATTTATTCCGTCACCATCTGGATCTTTTTTCAATTTTGCCATCCCTTTTGGACGCGATTGTAATTCTTGCTTTCTTTTTTCAAGCTCCGCCATCCTTTGCTCTTTCATTTTTAGTAAAGCCATTTTTTCCTTTTCTGCTTTTTCCAGTTGCATTTGCTTAGATCTTTCCAGCTCACTTTGCTGCGCTTTCATTTTCTGAGCAACCTTCATTTTATTGGAAGCATTTTCAGCGGTGTTTTCACCTATAACTTCAGTTCTGTCGGCGTCTATTTTCTTTATTTTTTTTGCCTGATCTTCCATATTGTTATCTTCCACTTCAATCACGTCAATTTCTTCATCTGTGTCTTCAACTACTTTTGTAGTAATTGCTTTATCGTCTGTTACACGCACTTTTTTGGTGGTTGTTTTTTTCTGCGTGTCTTTTTGAACTTGTGCATTTACAGCTACTGTCGAGAGTAGTGCTACACAAAGTAAGCTAAGTATCGTTTTCATAATGTATTGGTTTTACTGTTTTATGTAATCCAAATGTACTGTATGATATGTTAAAGTACTGCCAACGCCCCCTCAAATTTTTCCTATTTTTTACATATATCACCTTCTAAATTATAGGTGTTTATAGGAACTATACCGTATATTTGCCGGCTAAAATAGCGAGGTCGCTACAAGAAAAGAATAGAAGTCATGAAAGCAGGTATTGTAGGATTACCCAATGTTGGAAAATCCACCCTTTTTAATTGTTTGTCTAATGCCAAGGCACAAAGCGCAAATTTCCCGTTTTGTACGATCGAACCCAATATAGGGGTAGTAAATGTTCCGGATAGCCGTCTGGTAAAGCTGGAAGAACTGGTGAACCCAGAACGTGTATTGCCCGCTACTGTAGAAATCGTGGATATTGCAGGACTTGTAAAAGGAGCGAGCAAAGGGGAAGGATTAGGAAATCAGTTTTTAGGAAATATTCGCGAAACCGACGCTATTCTGCACGTGTTACGTTGTTTTGACAACGATAATATTGTACACGTAGATGGGAGTGTAGATCCTATTCGTGATAAAGAAACAATAGATATTGAACTACAGTTAAAAGACCTTGATACAACTGAAAAAAAACTGGAAAAGGTAAAGCGTGCTTCAAGAACCGGTAACAAAGAGGCACAGAAAGAAGAAGCAATTCTTTTGAAAATAAAAGAAGGTCTGGACCAGGGAATTTCAGTAAGAGCTATTGAAATTTCTGAAGACGACAGAGAGGAGTTTGTAAAACCCTTACAGTTTATCACAGACAAACCAGTTATGTATGTGTGTAATGTAGATGAAAACGCCGCAGCCAATGGAAATGCCTACGTAGACAAAGTAAAAGAGGCTGTAGCCAATGAAAACGCCGAAGTGATCATTCTGGCCGTTGGAACCGAAGCAGACATCACCGAATTAGAAACCTATGAAGAACGCCAGATGTTCCTGGAAGACCTTGGACTGGAAGAACCAGGCTCTGCCAAGCTTATTCGTGGGGCTTACAACTTATTAAATCTACAAACCTACTTTACGGCAGGAGTGAAGGAAGTTCGTGCGTGGACCATTCCAATTGGGTCTACTGCGCCACAAGCAGCAGGCGTGATCCACACCGATTTCGAAAAAGGATTTATACGTGCTGAAGTAATTAAATACGATGATTACGTGCACTATGGCAGCGAAGCCAAAGTAAAGGAAGCAGGGAAAATGGGAGTTGAAGGAAAAGAGTACATCGTAAAGGATGGCGATGTGATGCATTTTAGGTTTAACGTGTAGAAGATCTGCTTACAGGTCTTTAGAACGAATATCTAAAACTTATTTTTAGACCTTAACTATACTTTTTGCTATTGATTTTTACCTCAGTTCTTCCTAAGTTTGATTTTTTTTACGGATTTAACTCCAAGTATTATTAAGATTACAAACAAAGCAATAAAAAATATGCTGGTTGTAATGCTTTTTATAACTGAAAAAGTATTGGTTACACTAACTGTAGCCTCTGTCAATTCTGGATAGTTGTTCAACATAGTGATAATCCCAAAATTCTCCAGATAATCCGCAATTCCGGCAATTATAGGTAATAGAGAAAGATAGGTAAAAGGGGATTTAAGTTTGTTTAATTTTTTTAGAAAATATGCAAAAAGCAAAGAATAGGTCAGCCCAAAAAGTAGTGGATAAATCATATCCACAGGTATCTGTTTAGTTAGATAGGTTTTACGTCCATTTTCTCCAAGAGTACTAAATAATTCATTAACATAATTCCAATCATACCCTGTTGGCAACATATCCAACAACTTCATTCCGTTTGAGAATCCCATTGTTTTTGGAATAGTTACCAATAACATAAATAGGTAAACAACATTGGTCAAGATAAAAAGACCTAATACTTTTTTTCCAGAAATGTTCTTTTCTAGAATTCTAGCTAATCGGTTCATTGTTATTCAAATTAGTGCTAATTCTTTATAGAGTCAATAGCCTCTTATTCAACTAAAGTAGTGTATAGAAGACACTTTTAAGCTATAAGCATCTAATAGGCGTTTTAAATACTTATAAATGTATACAAACGTTTAAAAAAAATTAAGTGTTTATATGGTTATACTATTTCCAAAAGAGTGTGCCGCTTGGTAAATCTCGATAATTAATAATTTACATACACATATCCCAGATACGCTTCAGGGTATTCAGGGTCGTTTAGCTGGAGTACATAATAATAGGTTCCAACTGGTACCACCGTATTTTGCTGTAAGATGCCAGTGTTCGGGATCGCGTCCCAAAGGCCTTCGTCATTACCCCCTTCGTAGATCAAATTTCCTTCTCTACTATAGATTTTTAGGTTAAAATCTGTAAATACATTTAAGATGGTTTCAATTTTAAAGACATCATTTAAGCCGTCCCCGTTGGGTGATATTCCTTGCGGGATTTCTGGTTCGCAATTCCTGGTACGCACTATAAACGAAGCCGTAGTAAAACAGATCTCATTTTCCAGTCTTACAAAGACCTCTTGAGGGTCGCTGGAATTTACAAACCGCTCTGGGTCTTCAATCGAGTTGGTGTTTGCGATCGCATCTTCTTCAGTTACGAAATAGGTAATCGTGTCTCCTGAGTTCGGGGAGATAAGGTCGTTTAGTTCGTCGACTAAGTTAAACGTAGCCATATCAAAACCTTCGTCACAATATTCAAGATCGGGTAGGGGACCAATGGGAGGTATGCTGCCAAATACCACTTTAATTTCAAATTCGTTATTGGTGTCGTTCAGTTCAAAAACAAAGCCGTTGCCAGTACCGTCATCGTCTACCACTAAAAGCAGGGTAAAAGTGTTCGGCACAGTGTCGGCCAAAGTAAGTACTAAAACACCGGGTTCACTTCCGCCAGCAGGTATGGTATTTTGAGTATCTGCCTGTGCTACTAAAGTGCCGTCCAGGTAAAATGCAATTGGAGTATTGGCCGGGAGTGGGGCAGTACCGTTGGTATTAAATACCGTGTACATAATGGGTAAATCTCTAAGTCGGCAGGCATTCAGGTCATTCGTAATGGCAATGGTCGCATCGGGTAACGGACAAACAACCACCTCAATCATAAAACTATCGATGCTGAAACAGTTTGGATTGGAAGCACGTACCCAGATAGTTTGTGGGTTGTCTATGTTTTCATAAGCCTCAGGATTTGGGATGGGATTTACATCATCTTGTGCGTTTTCTTCGGTAAGGTGAAATGTAATGGTATCGGCATCGGTCACATCTTCTGTCGCGTCATTCAGATTAAAAGTTTCAGTACCAAAAACATCGCATAGTTCGAGATCCTCAACATTTGTGGTAACATCCGGAAATACCTGTAAGCTGAAATCGATAGTGAAAAGGTTATTGTTTTCGTCCAGTTCGTTTACAGTGCTTACCCCACCACCAGCATCGTCTACCGAAGCTACTAACTGGAAATCGGCTGGTACACCTGCAGGAATCGAAAGGTCTATAGATCCACTTTCTGAGCCGTCAATAGGCAGCACCATTGTGGTTGCTGTCTGCCCCGTCAACGTTCCCCCGGCATAAAATGCAATGGGTACATTTGCAGGGAGTTCGCCTGTACTATTCACATTAAAAACGGTGTATTCTACCGTGATATCACGATCGCCACACGTATCTGCTCCAAAGGCATCGTCTATAACAATAGTAGCATCTGGAAGTTCTACGTTCAGGACCGTGATTATATTGTTTAGCATCACCAGATCCTGCCCTGAAGTTACTTGTATGGCTGCTGTGTTATCACCAGGGTTTATGTTATTTTCAATACTATAAAAATCTAGATCCATATTAAATAACTCATCCGATCCTGTAAAAGAATTAGTCCCATTAAACTGATTGTTTTCCGGATTTAAAGGGGCGTTGCTTAAGATATTTCCGTTGATAGAAAGTGTTTCATTAACCGCGATTCCCTGGTCGCCTTCCCAGGCCAGAAAACCAATTTTAGCGCCTGTGTTATCCAGAACATTTAAGTTTTCTAAAAGGATGTTTATTTCGGGGTTAGCTGCTGAAACGCCTTCCAGTCCATCAAACAAAATAATTTGATTCAGTGGTAAGGTAGTGTCTTCATAAATAACATACATGGCCCATCCTCCAAAATTAGTTCCGGTACCATTATTTGCTGTACAATAGGGTAAAATAGCTTCGGTGAGGTCTAATTCCGAAAGGGTATAGGTGCCGTTCAAGGTTGCATTTACAATGGAAGTGACATCGGCATACGCAGCAAAATAATTGAATACAGTCCCGCCATTGTCAAACTCATAGTTAAATTCTCTAGAAGAAGAAACAGGGGTTCCATTAAGTTCCACATCAAAATCTCCATCGCCGGAACCTGCCCAGTAGAGTGCAGCCGCAACGACAGTTTGCCCTGGTTGTAACAGTAAATCTGCGCTGCTTTCGGTTAGAATCTCACACGTGGCATTTCCGTTATTTTCGGAAAGATTTAAGGTGTTTCCTACGCCTGTATAGTCAAACCGCCCATTATATTGAACAAATTGCCCTATTTGCTGTGCCTGGCTGAAACTGGTTATAACTACTAAAAGAAAAAAAAGGTAACGATTTTGCATAGTATGAGATTGGTAGCTAAATATAAGGAATATTTAGTACCTGCTACACTGGAAAACTTACAGGTGGTGGTTATTTATAAATCACGACGCTTTAGTAAGGCGTAACTCCAATAGATAAAAAGGAAGGTCCACACCGAAACAATAAGGACGGGTACCAGCTCTACATCGTAGGTTTTGGTAAACTCTTCCCCTAATTGGTTTGCAGCAGATTGCACCCCGCCTAAACGTGTAAAAGGCTCTTTAATAAGATTGCTCATTGCTGAGAGCGGAAAGAACTGTGATATATTTTCAGCGATGTCTGTTCCTTTAAAAAGTTGCCATTTCAGCAAGCCATAGATAATACTTTCAGCGATCCACCAGACCACTAAAAATCCAATGGCAAAAGCCGAGCGTTTTACCCAGACCCCTAAGAAAAGACAGAAGGCAAAGAATCCTACCAGCTTAATAAAGTAGGCCAGAAGGTATTCCATATCACTGAAAATGATTCCGAATTCTTTATAATCTGAGAAGCTAAGCCCCAGGATCATAGAAACAACAAAGACAAATATTGTTGAAATAATGGCAAAACCAATAACCGTGAGAAACTTTGAAAGCACAAATTCGCGCTTGCTCAATCCATCTATCAGGTTTTGTTTTAGGGTTCGGTAGCTGTATTCGTTACTCATCATGGATACGATGACAATGGCAAAGAAGATCTTTAAAATGGCCGCCATATAGGTATTAAAGTGCCAGATGAAAGGAAAGTTGAAAATCCCCTGATCTGCTACTCTGAAATTCACTTTGCCGATATTAAATTCTATCGAAGCAATAAGCGCTATAAACGTAATGAGTACAAAGTAAATAATAGAAATAACCTTTGCAGAACGGTTGTATTTCAGTTTTTGTAATTCTATAGAAAGGAGTCGTAGCATAGCGGTTAGTTGAGGTTTTTGGTAATTTCCAGGAATTGTTCTTCAAGGCTTTCTTTACGTTTCACCAGGTGTGAAAGTGTAATTCCCTTCGCGTGCATTTGTGAGTTAAATGCAGAAGCATCCATAGGTTCGTTTAAGTACGCAATAAGCGTTTCGCCTTCTTCTTTTACGGTGCCAAAGGCCGGGTTGCTGGCTAGTTCGGCTTGCAGTTGTGCTTTGTTTGCAGCGCTTACTACAAAGAACCCGTGGCTGGCATTCATGCCTTCTACACTGCCGCTGTACAAGCTTACTCCTTTTCGTAAAATTACAACGTGCGTACATACTTTTTCTACTTCGTCCAATAAGTGAGACGCTAGTAAAATGGTAGTTCCCTCGCTGGCTATTTGCTTTATAATGCCCCGGATTTGATGAATCCCCTGCGGATCTAACCCGTTGGTAGGCTCATCCAGAATTAAGATCTCAGGATCGTTTAATAATGCCGAAGCAATTGCCAGACGTTGTTTCATTCCCAAAGAGAAAGTACTGAACTTGCTGTGTTTTCGCTCGTGTAATTCTACTACCTCAAGCTTCTCATCTATTTTTGACGTATCTACTCCTTTAATTTTACACACCAGCTCCAGGTTTTGTGCTGCCGTCATATACGGGTAAAAGTTGGGACGCTCTATAATGGCGCCTACTTTTTTTAAGGCTTCGTGTGTAGATTGGGTTCCGTTAAACCAGTTATAATCGCCACTGGTTTTGTTTACAACATTTAAGACAATGCCAAGGGTAGTAGATTTTCCACTTCCGTTGGGGCCTAAAATTCCATAAACATTTCCTTTTTCAATACTGAAGGAGAGGTCGTTTACAGCTGTAATGGGACCAAACTTTTTGGTGAGATTGTTAATCGTAAGAATTGTTTCCAAGAGATTGGTTTTTGGAGATTAGCTACCCATATGACGAATAGGGAGAGATTTTGTTACAAACGTAGAAAAAACAAATCCAAAAAGTAAATCCCAAGTTCCAAAAACTAACTGTCTTTGGAATTTGGGATTTGTTATTCTAAGATCTTAGAACGTTAGCTCTTCTGTTCTTTGTTAAAATACACCAGGTAATAATACATCTGCTTTTCTTCGTCCCAGCCTTTTTCTACAAACTTGTCGGCACTTTCCGGGTTTATAAAATCCAGTTTGATCTGGATGTTGGTGTCCAGATTAATTACGTTTTTAATTTTTTTGCGTGCGGCAGTTACTGCTGTATTGGCAATAGGGAAGTTGGTGACGTCTTCAATTTTATATTTAGGTGCTTGCTCGGTTTTATAGTGTTTGAACTCTGGAATGAGGTCCGGATTGTCCATAACTTCATTCATAAAAGAGGTCTCTTCAAACGTATCGTTTTTGGCAAAGTGGTTTACCGCACGATTCATAAACATCACTTCTTGTTGTTTGTCTTCAGCAGGTAATACTACGTCTTTCGCAAAATCCTGACAGAATTTCAAGTACTTTTTTGTGTAAAAATTATCGTCTGCCAAGGCTTCAACTCCTAAAAATCTCTCTAGCCAATACCGTGCGTCATAACGATTACTGTCTACGGAAAGTATTTTATAACCTTCTTCTTTTTTTACGTCGAAGATGATAGCCCCTTTGTCCAGTTTATTTAGGTTAACACCCTCTTGTAACACTGCGTCCAGTTGATGCTCTCCTTCACGAAACTGAAGAAAATCCTGTTTTAATTCAGATTTAAAAATACCGATGGCGTTTACCTTTTCGTTGTCCAGTTGCAGGTTTTCCATATAGGCAATATACACCTCACCGCTTTTAATATGTGGGTGTGTAGCCTGATCGAATAAGTGTTTTGCTATTTTCTTGCTCTGCTCATGAATGCTATCTGGGTTGGCAAACCCTTCAGAAACCAGGTTGTATAATTCGTGGAATTCAAGATCTGCTTCATTCTGAAAGTTGAAATAATTTTCTTCTTTATCACGGAAGGGTTTCAAGAAAAACTCTTTCAATAAAGGCGTTAACTCATCATCCATTTCATAAGGAGAAGCCGAAAGTAAAATACCTTCGTTACGGCTTTTGTTCCCAACACGGTGGATAGAAAGGGATGCAATATGGGTGTTGTATAGATTGATCATTAGTGAATTTGTGAACTGGTTAAATAGTGAATTGGTGGTATGGTTAACTGGTTAATTAGTTAACTAGGTAATTGGTTAATTTGTTTTTTGCCTAATGCCTAATGCCTAATGCCTAATGCCTAATGCCTAATAGAAATCAGTTCCAGTTTTCATCAAAATCCAGGTCTTCGTAATCGTTGGCATCGAAGTCTTCATCCTCTTCAAAATTTCCATCGTCGTCAATTTTTTCAGCAATAAATTCTTTTTCTGGAGCTTGCGCTGGTATTTCACCGTGCGAGTACATTAAGTTAGGGTAGGGCATTCCTGGTTCCGGGTCGGTAATTTCAGCCAGCTCTACCATAAACGTCCACATACTTAAAAAATCGTATACGTATAATAATCGCGGCTGTTCTGCCCAAACGGCGTCTTCCAGAATGGTTTCGCTCATCGTACGAACGGTATCTTCCCCTTCGCCCATATCAAAAAGGGCAATTTCCTCACCTTGTTCCCAGATTTCATTACTCACGTAAAATGACGCCATTTCCTGTCCTTCAAAACCAAAGGCTTGCGTTATCGCATTGTGGAAGTCTTCCATAGTACTGGAAGCTTCAATTTCAATATCTCTAAATACATCTTCGTGGGTGTCTAGAATGGCTCTAAATCTGTAAATCATCTCCTAAAATTTTGGAGTGCAAAGATACGGGTTTGCTTTTGAAATAGCTGTTTCAGATTTCAAATTTCAGAGTACAATCTACTCAAATTGATAAACCTTTTTTAGAGGAGAGCAAAAAGAGACGTAGCCCTTATTACTTACCATTAATTTACTCGTACCGCAAACTCTCAATAGGATCTAGTTTTGCTGCCTTAGTGGCAGGGTAAGACCCCGCAATGACTGCAGTTACAAACGAAATAATGGTAGCACCAATCAATGCAGTCCATGGCAAACTAAAATCGAATCCTGTAAAATACGCAAACAGCCAACCAGTAATAAGCCCTAAAATAATACCTAACACACTCCCTAACTGCCCTATAACAATGGTTTCCATAAAAAACTGGGTAGAAATGGTTTTACGCTTAGCGCCTAAGGCTTTGCGGACACCAATTTCCCGGGTACGTTCTGTGACCGATACCAACATAATATTCATTAATGCGATAGAGGAACCTAAGATGGTGATGATACTAATGATCCAGGCGGCGATAGAAAGTGCTCCAGTAATGCTGCCAATACGATTTATAAGGTCGTCGCTACGCTCTATTCCAAAGTTATTTTCTTCAATAGGACTTAGACCACGTACATTTCTAAAATTCACGATCGCAGCATCTTGTGCGCCTTGCAGCATTTCCTTGTCGTCTACCCGCACACTTATGTTATAATTTATATTGGGAGTAGTGTAAATGCCGCGGGCTACCTGTATGGGGATAAGCACCTTTAGGTCCTGGTTGTTACCAAAAGTACTTCCCTTAGATTCCAGCAAACCAATCACTTTAAACTTCACCCCACGAATACTAATAGTACTATTAATGGGATTGTCGTTCTTAAAAAGACCTTTGGAGAAATCGGACCCAAGTATGCATACTTTGGCGTTGTTCTGTATATCGAATATAGTGAAATTTCTTCCGCGGTCTATTTTGGTTCCTGTGTTTTCAAGGTAGTTTTCATTTACCCCGTATACTTGTGCTTCAGGATCTGTTTTTTCACTTTCAAATTTTACCTCGGCGGCGTTGGTGCCTAAAAATGAAACCGATATCTGTGAAAAGGGATACTCATATACATCTACAAACTCCCTGATGTTATCGTAACTAATAATAGGATTTACCTTCCTTTTTTCACTCCCACGGTTACTGTTTACCTGAAATTCATACCGCTGAATGTTAAATGTATTGGCTCCCATAGAAGCAAAATCACCAGAAATGGTGTTTTCTAATGCCTTTACAGCACTTAAAATACCTACGAGCGCCCAAATACCAATACCAATAATGATGATGGTAAGAATGGTTCGCAATAGCTGACTTTTTATACTATCTAACGCAATACGGATATTTTCTCGGAAGAGTGAAAACATAGGTTGGTGACTAAGGTTTTTAATAAGACTATTAACCGTGCATAAAGTTACAAATTACAGCAGAAATTAGGATATTTGCATCTTGATTCACACATAACTGTCACACTGAGCGCAGTTGAAGTGATTGAAATTCTATAAATAGATAGTCTTCGACTGCGCTCAAACTGACCTATTAAAATACATAAAATTGAAAAAACCCAGCATCCCAAAAGGCACCCGCGATTTTTCTCCTGTTGAAGTTACCCGTCGTCATTATATTATGGATACGATTAGGGGAGTGTTCAACAATTTTGGGTTCCAGCCCATAGAAACCCCAAGTTTTGAAAACAGCGACACCTTGATGGGGAAGTATGGGGAAGAAGGAGATCGTTTGATTTTTAAGATTTTGAATTCAGGTAATTTTCTTACAAATTTTAATGATTCTCTCCATTCAATATTGAAGGATTCAGTATATAATTTACTTGGCTTTTTGAGAGTTGAATCAAATGATTGGACAATCTATAAAAAAAGATTTTTAAAAGAGATTCCAAATACTATTAGAACTACAAAAAGTATTCAATTGTCAGAAGAAAAAATTGACTTAAATCAGTTGGCAATGGATTTATGGGAAATCATAGAAGCTAAAATTTTAAATTCTCAGAGTGATATTGAACTATTTACTAAAGAGGGTGAAAAGAGGTTTGGTTTATACGTGCTTCTAGTATTAGGAGAATTTTACAATAAAAGAGGTGAGAATTATTTATCAAAATACATTTCAGAAAAAGCCCTTCGCTACGACCTCACAGTGCCTTTTGCACGTTATGTAGTACAGCACCAAAACGACATTACCTTTCCTTTTAAGCGCTACCAGATACAGCCGGTTTGGCGGGCAGACAGACCTCAAAAAGGACGGTTTAGAGAGTTTTTTCAATGTGATGCTGATGTGGTGGGCAGTACCTCGTTGTGGCAGGAAGTAGAATTGGTACAATTGTACGATACGGTTTTCAGCAAACTGAAACTCGACGGCGTTACTATAAAGATGAACAATCGTAAGATCTTAAGCGGTATTGCCGAAATGATAGGTGCCGAAGACAAACTCATCGATTTTACGGTAGCGCTGGACAAACTCGATAAAATAGGGGAGGAAAAAGTAAAGACTGAAATGCTTGACAAAGGTATTTCACAAACAGCTATTGAGAAATTACAGCCACTATTTTCGGTTGCTGGAACTGCTTCAGAAAAGTTAGCTACGTTAAAGGATTTATTGGCTGTTTCAGCAATAGGAATGGAAGGGATTTCAGAACTGGAATTTATAGTAAACGCAATGGAAACGTTGGAACTTTCTTCAGCAAAACTAGAAATAGACGTGACCCTGGCTCGCGGGCTTAACTATTACACAGGTGCTATCTTTGAAGTGGCCGCTCCAGAAGGGGTGAATATGGGAAGCATTGGCGGGGGAGGCCGTTACGATGACCTTACAGGAATTTTCGGGATGAAAGATATGAGTGGGGTGGGGATTAGTTTTGGACTGGATAGGATTTATCTGGTATTGGAAGAGCTCAATTTATTTCCGGAAACCGTTACGGCAAGCACCAAAGTACTTTTTATAAATTTTGGAGAAAAAGAAGCGTTGTATGCGATGCAGGCCATTTCCAAACTGCGAAAAGCAGGTGTTAATGCTGAACTGTATCCAGACAATGCCAAAATGGGCAAGCAAATGGGCTATGCAGATAAACGCGATATTCCTTTTGTGGTGTTGGCGGGTGAAAGTGAAATAAACGAAGAGCGATACACCCTTAAAAATATGAAGAGTGGGGAGCAGGAAACTGTTTCTGCAGATGGGTTACTTTTAAAACTCAAATAATGTAAATTTATCTTTGCACCAGCAATTAATTGTTTCTATATTTGCCACCGCAAAAACGGCGAGGTAGCTCAGGTGGTTAGAGCGTCGGATTCATAACCCGGAGGTCACGAGTTCAAGTCTCGTTCTCGCTACAAAATCCCTTCAATCATTGGAGGGATTTTTTTGTTTTTATGCCTAAATTCTTTCAAGGAAAATATTGCCTTCAAATTTGTCTTTAAAAAAATTATTTTTGCCCCTCCGTTTTAAAATTAATCTATATATTGGGCAGTAACTAACAAGCACTATGGAAGAAAAAGTTAAATACGAAATGGAATTCCCAATAAAGGTGTCACCATCTTTGTTATATACATATATATCTACACCTTCGGGAATGAGTGAGTGGTATGCAGACAACGTTAATTCCCGGGGTGAGTTTTTCACTTTTATATGGGATGGCAGCGAAGAAAAAGCCAAACTACTTGGAAAAAAGACCAATGAGCGTATAAAATTCCGCTGGATGGTAGACGAAGGAAGTGAGTATTTCTTTGAACTCCGCATACAAGTTGACGAAATTACCAAAGACGTTTCCTTAATGATCACCGACTATGCCGAAGAGGATGAAGTTGACGAGGGAAAAATGCTGTGGGAAAATATGGTTTCTGAATTAAAACAAATTTTAGGTTCTACCTAATCTACTTTTCATTGGGAAAGATTAATAATATCTTTGCGCCGTTCCATAAAAGGAACGGCTTTTTTTATGATTAATCACAACGGACAGTTACTTTCAGAAACCGAAACTACTATTTCTTTCACTAATCGCGGGCTTAATTATGGGGACGCTGTGTTTGAAACTATTCGTGTTTCAGCTGGAAAGGTCTTGTTCTGGGAAGATCACTATTTCAGATTAATGGCTTCTATGCGTATCATGCGAATGGGAATTCCTATGACGTTTACTCCGGAGTTTCTAGAAGCTGAAATTTTAAAAACGGTAGCAACTATAGGTGAAAAGAACAAAACCTATCGTGTAAAACTACTGGTATGGAGAAATGAAGGAGGGAAATATACCCCAACGGCGAAAGATGTGAGTTTTTTGATAACTACTGAAGTACTTGAAAATTCATTTTATACTATAAGTGATAGTGCTTATGAAGTTGAACTATTTAAAGACCACTACGTTACTTCTGGTTTACTTTCCACATTAAAATCGAATAACAGAATTATAAATGTACTGGGAAGCATTTATGCCCAAGAGAATGACTATGCCAACTGTTTGCTGCTCAATGAAAAAAAACAAGTGGTTGAGGCATTAAATGGGAATATTTTTTTGGTAAACGGCTACAAGATAAAAACCCCTCCTATTACAGATGGTTGCCTGAATGGAATTCTACGCAAGCAAATCATTAAGGTTCTTGGACAGGTACCGGATTACATCCTGGAAGAAACATCGGTTTCTCCGTTTGAATTACAGAAAGCTGACGAAATTTTTATTACAAATACTGTCATTGGGATACAACCTGTAACCAAATATCGTAAAAAAGAATTCGGTACTACTGTTGCTAAAGAGCTATTGCAAAAATTAAATGTGAAAGCTAGATTAGGCTAGTTGTAGTTTGGGTTTTCCGGAGCGTTGGACCAAAGAAGGTAATCGCCACCAAACTCTATCATTTTTTCTTTCCAGAAATCGAAATAGGATTTTCCAATAATACTATTTTTGTACTCATTAGGAGTTACCACCCAGCTATTAAGTTCAAGCTCTTGCTCTAACTGCTCGTGTTCCCAACCAGAATAGCCCAAAAAGAATCTGATCTGGTCTTCTTTTAGTTCGTTATTCTTTAACAACCCTGCAATGGCAGCAAAATCGCCACCCCAATAGATTCCGTTGGAAATTTCAATACTACCAGGAACCAGGTCTGGGATTTTATGAATAAAATATAAATTATCCTGTTCTACAGGCCCACCGTTATACACGGTAAGGTCACTGTTAATTTCGGGAATAAAGTCTTTAAGGGTATATTCTAAGGGTTTATTTAAGATAAAACCTACCGAGCCCTCAGCATTGTATTCTGCTAAAAGAACCACGGAGCGATTAAAGGAAACATCGCCAATAATAGAGGGTTCTGCAACAAGAAGTACCCCTTTGGTTGGTTTTAAACTTATCATTTTTAGTTAGTTTCTTGTACTAAAACTAAACATTAATTTTTTAAAAACCAATTAAAATAGCTTACAAAGAGTTTTTTAAACAAAAAATCCCGCCAAAAGGCGGGATAAAATTTTATTACGAAGGACGTAATTAGTTTACAGCGCTAGAAAGATCAGATCCCGCTTTAAACTTTACTACATTCTTAGCAGCAATTTTGATGGTTTTTCCAGTTTGTGGGTTTCTTCCATCTCTTGCAGCTCTTCTAGATACTGACCAAGATCCGAATCCTACTAGAGAAACACGGTTTCCTTTTTTAAGTGATTTTTCAACATTTCCTAAAAAAGAC